>Ga0123355_10000203_pt1 | contig 74062 bp, 59 predicted proteins | sample TergutEmb28metaG_3_FD_89872 | JGI IMG/M metagenome (GOLD analysis project Ga0123355, IMG submission 89872) | Embiratermes neotenicus P1 segment gut microbial communities from Petit-Saut dam, French Guiana - Emb289 P1 | ecosystem: Host-associated > Arthropoda: Insects > Digestive system > Gut ...
AAACCTAAAACCTTCATGATTTGCCACAGTCGGCCTAACCCAAGCATGGGCAAACATTGATTGACCTTTAGCTGCATCTCGTGCTGCTTCGTATGTCATGAAGAATGGGAATCCTGTAAACGTAGTAACCATAGCATTAAAGTCTATCCTCTCTACTTCTGTTAGTAGCGAGAAATCAAAAAAGTTCATAGCTGGAGTTTGCCTAGGGTTACTTAGAACATCTGAATCGTATCCAAACCTTATAAATGTTACGTCCATGCCTCCGTGAGGATTAGTTGAGTTAGTTGGGTTTTGATATAAATATACTCGTATATCTACATACTCTGCATCTGGTGTTATTACTTCATGTGAAATGTGCCATATAGCTTCATTATTAGTCAAACGACTTGAATCATCGATAAATGTATTTGCTAAGTTCGTTGCCGGGCTTGCCCCTAATACCGGACGTGGCGATAGTTGACCTACGTACCATGTTAAATCTCTTAAGTCATCACTATTTACTATTCCGTTACGATGAACATCAGCGGCAGCTAAGTTCAGTGTTGGACGTGGCGATTGTTGTCCTACATGCCATGTTAAAATTCTAAGATCATCACTGTTTACAAGATCATCATCATTCAAATCACCCCAGAGTGACCATACGGAATGCAAATGGATCACTCCATCTCGTGCATAACGGTCTAGCACCTCTTGAGTTATAACTTGGTTTACATCAAAGCCTGTCGTTCCGACTACAGGTCTACGGAGTCCTGCTGCTACATTGCGCTCAGTACTATAACGACCAGATGCATTTAATGCTTCCTCTGTGAACCAACCCCAGTGGGCGAAGCGACTCGTCGGGTCGTGATTCGTATCAAACTCGTACATGGCTGATAGCACATTTGTCATGTTTAAAGTGTGGCCCGGTAATACTGATGCTCCTGCATGCCATATATTGTCGATTCCGTAAAATTCGAACTTTATAGGATAAGCTACCCGACCAGCACCATCTACGAGCCTAAAGCCTCCCCATCCGGCTTCTATAAAGGCAGGTATTGTACCAGCCGGAACATACACAGTAACTCTCGATCTGTCGACTCCTGTAAATGTGGTATTGTTTATTTGCTGTGGGATTACGCCAAGAGCGTTGTTATGGATTGTTCTAAGTCCGGTTGCACCAATAAACGCAAAGTCGCCTATGGTCACAACCGATGCTGGAATGCGAACAGTCTGAACCGCTCTATTGCCATGGAATGCTGAGTCTAGGATTCTTGTTGTTCCCGACGGTATTGGTATGTAAGCGGTATGTGTCCATGGGTAGTTGGGCGAATTGGGGACATCCCACGGATGTAAATGTATCGCCGGATAGCTCCTGGGACTCCTTCCGTGAAATGGCTCTTTTGTTATATATGCCATACGTCGTATAAGATCAGCTGTACAAACACCGCAAAAGCTATCGACGAAGATGTTAGTCATTAGACATCTATTGTTATACGACGGTACCGCCCAACCATTAGACATGCGTCTTATTATAACATCTCTATACCCAACCCAATGTTGCCATTTCACTTCCTCATCAGGTGCTCTCGTAGAGTTCGCACGTGTCTCTTGTTGAGCTCCTTGAAGCACATGCTCATCAGCTAAGCCGCCAAATGAATGCCCAAACTCGTGTAAAAATGTACCGTGCCATGAGGTATGAGTAGCATTAACACCATCCGTTGCATCGGGTCTTTGAGTCGCTGAAAACGCAAAAGCGTGGTGGCGATTATATGCGGCTCCATCGCCTATTGTGCCGCCGGCAATACCTTGCAGTCCGGGGGCATTTGAAATAACATGTGTCATATTTCGGTGTAGTAAATTGGGAACAATGCGGCTCGCATAATAAGATACGCGATCTCTCCTAAGCACACTAGAAGGCTCATAATGAAGAAAAAATCTTCCCGCTGCCGTTACACTACCAAAATATCCATTAACACCCGGTTGTTGATCGTATGGAGCAGCATGGACCATGTATACGGTAAAGTAGTCTGCAAAAAGATTGAATGGGTGGGTGTCAATAAGCATGCGATCGATTACAGCGTCTGCATGCCACAATGCCGTTCCTGGAGCAGGGTCGGGATTATGCTCATCCCAATAACCGAATTGACGTGAAGCAAATCCATCACCAAAAAGCATAACGACAATACTATCCTCATGTGATTTGCCACTGTCTCTTATCCGGTAATACCTAAACTCAATGGGCGGAGAACCATCGCTTTGCTCAATGTCCATAACGCGTTCCGACTCATCATCTTCAACAGGAACTCTGTAAGTCGTGATTTCGCCATTTTCATGATATATACGAATCTCTTGATAGTCTTGTTCGTCACCATCAAACATTTGCCGAATATCGTCAATAGTATATCCATCTCGCACGCAATCATAACAGCAAGGTGACGGAGTTACTTCTTCATCAGGCGATGCAAATGCCATCTCGGGCATAAGAGTTAGCATCATACATAATGCCAAGAGCATACAAAGTATTTGCCTTTTTGTTGTTTTAACCATAAGTTCCTTCCCTCTTTTCTTTTAATTAGTATTGTTTCTTCTGCTTGATTTATCCGTTTGTTTTACTTTACCGAATCATTTTGTAGTTTCTTATCTTCACTCCTATACTGATGCCTATTAATAATACAAGTGCTAAAATGGCCGACCACAATAGAACCGAGCTTTCTATACCAGTTTGTGGGAGTCTTTTTTGATTATCGTTGACTGATGGTGAAGCCGTTGTATCTTCGTTATTGTCAACGTTGTCATTACTGTTTTCGCCATTCTCACCATCATCACACTCTTGTGCATCATAAATTGACCACACAGCAACAAGGCTTATTGACGCCGCATTGTCATTTAATGATGCAGGGACTCTAAATGATCCTCGCAGTTGATCGATATTTTTGCTTGAGATATATGAGTTATTGCGTACATCATCTACATATATATGCCAACCATTGAACACGTACTCATTGTCGCTCTCTAGCTCATTTCTGTCAACAACATGAGCTAAACTGAACGTACTACCTGCACTACGAATATATTCACGACCTATGGCATTATTTATCGTATCGTTAATCAATAAACCATAGCCTTCCAGATAGTAATATATACGAATAGTTCGATATTCATAATCAGGAGGTGTTTGCACTATTTCTTCCCATTGTGCAATAAGTGTCATAGGTGCATCGACAACCTTTTCTGCTAGTTCTGCAAGAGTTAATACTTCATCTCCAATCAACCAACCTATGAGACTATATCCAAAGAGTTCTACAAGCGGTATGTTTGCAATGCCAATTTGAGCACCATACGCTAACATTAACTCCACATCATTCGCATTACCATCGACATTACCACCATTTAGGTCAAACGTAATGGTTTCAACTCGATATGAACCTCTAAAATTTATCTCATGGTTATTTAACAGATGGCCAATTGGGTGTTCATAGTAATTAGTCGGCAATGCATAGCGTCCGGTTCCTGCTGTATTTCCGGAAATTATGCCGCTTTCAAATGTGATGTTATGATATGCAGTCGCAGTTAGCGGATTTGGATAGCTCTCATGTGCAATGGAAAATATCCCTCCTCCATTTCCTGTTTCCGCTGTATTATTTGTTACGGCACCGCCTGTCATTACAAACATTCCATAGCGATAATTAGATTGCCACCAATGCCATCTATCGAGATATATCCCTCCTCCATTTTCGTGTGCTATATTGCCATCGATTGTACCACCACTCATTATGAATGTATTTCTCGTTAGTACATCACTTATTCCGTCAACAAACACTCCGCCACCATTTGCACCTGCAGTGTTATTGCCGATAATACCGTCACTCATCGTGAATGTGTTATTGTTAGTGGTACGTACACCGCCACCATTTGTGCCTGCAGTATTATCAATAATTGTACCACCGGTCATCGTAAATATACTGTCAAAGTTAACATTAACCCCACCACCTTCTAATCGGCTTGCCGTGTTATTACTAATCACGCCTCCATTCATAGTGAACTCGCCAAATACATCTACACTGACGCCACCACCACGTGATTGTGCTTCATTATCACTGATTGTGCCATTATTCATTGTAAAAATGCTACCTCGTACACTTATACCAGCACCAGATCTAGAAGTCTCGTTTCCGATAATTAAACCACCACTCATTACAAATGTGCTTTCGTCTAAATGTACACCGCCACCGTACATAGCCTCGTTTCCAACGATTGCGCCTCCATTCATGGTCAAACTAGAAAGCCTTAATTCTAAACCGCCTCCATCTCCCATTCCAACTCTTCTTATTGCACCATTTCCACTAATATTGCCGTCATTTATAGTAACATTAGCGTTAAATAAACGCACACCTCCGCCTTGCCAAGCTACGTTTCCACTGATTGTGCCACCATTCATGACAAATGTACTTTCGAAGCCGGTCCCAAAATTGCTGCCACCACCAATACCACCGCCAAAAGTAGCGGAAAGACCACCACCCTCATTAATCACAACATTGTTCTTTACAGCTCCGCCATCCATTATGAGAGTGCTGCATTCTGTCCAGATTCCGCCTCCACCAGTAGAACTACCCCACGGAGACCAGGCGGCAACAAACGCTGTGTTGTTCGAAATCGTTCCGCCGTTCATGGTAAATACAGCACCATCCGCTAATTGCACACCGCCACCAAAAAGTGCTCTGTTGCCTTCAATCACGCTTCCGGCATTCATGATAAGCTCACCACCATTGACCAGTATGCCACCTCGATAGGTAGCAGCGCCCATGCCTCTTAATGTAATGCCATTTAGAATCAATGTGCCCTCTACGGTAAAATGACGATGATTTGAAACAAATGCATATAGCGCTCCTCCCGAGAGATACACGGTTCTTCCCGCAGGTATGTTAAGCTGAGTATGCATTGTAAAGCTACCTATAACGTCTACTGTATATGGTCCATCGGTTGTCATTAGGTTGTTGAACACATGGTTAAGAGTAGCTAAATTAGCCACCACAAAGTCTATGTATGCTTCGATTTCGATATAGCAACACTTGCAATGAAAGCATTCACAGTTGCAGTCATCGCCATAGTTGTAATCGTATGTGCATACGCACTCGTTGTATTCATCTAACTCACAGTGATCATAATGGTCATCAGCATAATCATCTTCTGGGTCGCTCGTGCTTCCTGTATATGATGGGTCATCCTGAGCATAGGAGTTACTATCAGAAGATTCCGCATTTAAATCATCAAGCGCACTCTCTTCAGACGCGGGCACACCTGGACCGCATACTTCTGACACAGAAGCTTGTTCGTCATCAAGCATAAATTCTGTGCTCGCTTCTAGATTGCTCGGAACATGTTCATCTGCAACTTCTATTGCAGGCATGTAGCCTGTATCATCTGTAGTTGCTAATGCTGTAAATGATACTATAAACGCTACCAACATTATTGCTGTTATCAATGCTATTATCTCTCTTCTTTTGCTATTCCTCATTATAGCGAGTCTCCCGTTTTTCGCATATTTTCTCTCTCCAACACGAGAGCTGGATGTTTAATCATTCCATACAAATGTATAATTATAGTAACATTATCATAGTATGTACCGAATTAACATCAATTTTCGGATGAGTTTACATTTTGTTTACATATGTTTGTTTAGTTTGTAAACGCAAAATGGACAACTTTCGCTGCTTGGCTAATGTGTTAAGACTTTGCGCTTACCTTTTTGACACAAAAAGACCCAATTGAAAATGACGTCAATTAGGTCTATTTTGTAATATTCAATTACTAGTGCTGCGTTTAGTAACGCTACCATTTGCATTTTAGCTATTTAAATTTCCTGCCGATTTATGTGCTTTACCTTAACGTATTTGCTTTCACCTTGTTTTTTGCAATCCATACCATAATTCCAGTAGCTACAAAAGTGGTGAGGGATAACAATACCGACCATAATATGGCATTACTTTCGATACCGGTTGCAGGAAGTGCGCCGCCAGCAGGAGGCGTTACTACTTCTGCTGCTTCGTAGATTGACCATACTGCAAACAACGTTATCTGATAGCCCATAGCTTCGATAAGTACATCAATATCTGACGATGGTATAAAGCCATTATCTAACGACAACGCAAGCCCGCCCGCAGATGGTGCAGGTACTACAAACGATCCGGATAAAGCATCTGTGTTAAAGTTGAGATAATCCGGATGGAAATCTACACCAACAAGTACATACCAACCTTCAAATACGTATTCATTATCGCTTTGAAGAGTATTTCTATCTATTGCACGAGAACCTGTCAACACAAAGTCGCTACCGGCTCTATATGTATATCCCATTGGGTAGTCAGACATTTTAGGATTAATTACAATGTCAGCCTCAACTTCATTGTCAATCACGTAGTATACGCGAATATAACGGTATATTGGTTCCCATATTGCGTGTATAGTTATGTCCGCTGTTATTGGGGTGTTAAAATCAAAGATTATGCCATCTTCTGCCAGTGTATACCAGCCTGCAAATATATAATTTGCTCGTGTTGGTTCTGCTGTTGGCGCTATTGCTGTAGTGTTATCAAGTACCGTCTGTGCAGGGAACTCACCAGCACCGCCGTGCAGTTCAAATGTTACAATATGGTATCTTACCCAGCGAGCATGGACAACTGTATCTGCTATTATGGGAACACTGAAGTCAAAGGGAACGCCGCCCTCTGCCTGTGTATACCAGCCCATAAATACGTGGTTGGCCTGTGTCGGCTCTGCTGTGGGCGCTGTTGCTGTAGTGTTATGCGGTATCACTTGTGCCGGGAAATCGCCTATGCCACCATGCAGATCGAACGTTACAGTACGATAACTCACCCAACGGGCATGTACAACAGTATCTGCTATTATGGGGGCATTGAAGTCAAAGGGAACACCGCCCTCTGCCTGTGTATACCAGCCTACAAATGTATGAAGTTCTCGTGTCGGCTCTGTTGTGGGCGCTGTTGCTGTAGTGCCACTTCGTACTGTCTGCGCTGGGAAATTACCTGTGCCACCGTGCAAGTTAAAGGTTACAGTACGATATACAGGAATAATATGCGCTGTAGCTGTTCTTATATCATGGTTGTTAAATGCATGTGTGTTATATGCATTACCGGCAACATAAGTCCAGTTAGCAGGATTGATTCTGCCATTAGCATTTATATTATGGGTCAGGTTCAACTGGTCATTTATGCGAAGCCCGGTTGCTGCTGTATTATTCGCAAAAGTAACTGCCGGAGCAACGGTAACATTTGTCAAATTTACTGCTGTGGTCCAGCTTAAGCCGCCACCACCATTAACTGTAGCAGTACCGTTCGCCCTGTTACCGCTGATAGTGGCATTGATTATAGTAGTTGTACCTCCTGAAGCATTTATGCCGCCACCATTTACATGCGCTGTGTTACCACTAATTGTGCCATTATGCATGGTAAATGTATTATTGCTATTAACACCGCCACCATTGTTTCCTGTATTATCTCTAATTGTGCTGTTGTTACTCATGGTAAATGTACCGGTATTATGGACACCACCGCCATTGCTACTTGCAGTATTGTTTCTAATTGTACCGTTATTCATGGTAAATGTACCAATATTATGGACACCACCGCCATTGTTTCCTGTGTTATAACTGATTACGCCGCCATTCATAATGAATGTCTCATCACCATGAACAAGCACACCACCACCGCCACTACTACGTGCATCGTTCCCGCTGATTTCACCAGCATGCATAGTGAAATGCCCACCAAAATTAACACAAACGCCACCACCATGACTGCCTGAATTACCATTAATTCTTCCGCTATGCATGGTTAATGTGCCTCCCCATACTGCGACACCTCCACCTCCGGAAAAGGATCTATTACCAATAATTGCAGTATCACCATTCATATGCACGGCTCCACCATTATTTATAGTAATACCACCTCTATTGATAGTCGTGCTACTCGGCGCAGTCAATGTAACATTATTCAAATTCAACGTGCCTCCGGTGCCGGAAGCTACTGTGAAATGGCGTCCACTTGTTCCTGTGTGTATCAGAGAATGCCCATTACCATTAATTGTCACGTTTCTTCCTTGATTTATAGTTATTGTACCAGTCATATTTATACTGCCTGTGAGAGTAATCGTACCTGAAGAGTTTGCAGGAATGTTGTTAATCGCCGTCTGAAGTCCTGCATGACTGTTTACCAGCGGCATGATTCCTATATAACCATCTTCGCACTCACACTCGCAAATGCAGTAGTATTCGTAATACTCACACTCACACTCACACTCGCACTCGCAGAGTTCTTCAGGCTCGTATTCGCCATATTCACCATATTCAGATGAACCCTCATACTCAGGTTGCTCGTATGGATTATAGCCATCTTCAAGCTCAGGACCATCTACAATTGGTAATTCAATTATAGGTGGTTCCACATCTTCTACACTTATTGCATCATCACGAATATAAAGCATATTCTCGCAACATTCATATGACACACATTCATTTGCCACATTATCTGGCCCATAGTCCATAAATGCAGCAGCCATGCTTACTACCGAAAATAGTATTGCAATAACCATTATTAACGCTATTGCTTTTACCTTTGCCATTAGAAACATCTTTCTCCGATTAAATTTCATCAATTTTCTCCCCTTAAATAATTTTGCTTGTAAATGTATTTTCTATTGCCCTTTAATAATAAACACAAATGAAACAAGTAAAAAGTTGCATCATATGCGAATTTTATTTATAAAATAAAAACAACTGAATTAATCTTGTGTGAATTACTCAAGTTTAATGTTGTGAATAATATCAGAATACGTGTGAATATAGTACCCATAACGTTGATTGTTTACAAAGTATTCGCATTTTTTATGTCTGATTGCAGAATATATCACAGTTTCTTAGCATAACTATAAAGTATAGGTAAAAGTGAAACAATTTTTTGTACCATTTTTCCGTAAAATGATGTATAATGTGTACGAGCACGCTAAATGAATACATCAACAACATTGCAGACAGGAGTACAGGATGGCTGACATAGTAATAAACAATGAACTTCCTTTATATCTATTTCATCAGGGAACAAACTATCGAGCATATGAGCTGCTGGGATGCCATTACAACTCCAAAACAGAAGTTGCAGTGTTTAGAACATGGGCACCAAAGGCTAAAAGTGTTCATTTAGTTGGTGATTTCAACAGTTGGGGCAAAAGCGAAATGAGCATGACCCGCATTACTGATGGTGGTGTATGGGAAATAACTGTTGATGGAGTTAAGCAAAACCAACGATACAAGTATGCAATCACATCAGGATATAATAAGACTGTTTTAAAATCAGATCCATATGGATTCTGTGCAGAAACTGATGAACAAACCGCTTCTATTGTCTTTGACTTAGATGGATATGAGTGGCAAGACCAAGAATGGCAAGAGAAAAACAGCAATCGTAACAACTTGGAGATTCCCGTAAATATCTATGAGGTTCATCTAGGCTCATGGATGCGAAAGCCCGACGGCAATGCCTACAATTACATAGAGTTAGCAGAGTTGCTAATCCCATATGTAAAGGAAATGAATTACACACATATTGAAATCATGCCTGTTATGGAGCACCCATTTGGTGGCTCTTGGGGTTATCAAGTTTGCGGATATTATGCACCGACAACACGCTTTGGCACACCACATGACTTTATGAAGTTCATTGATTTGTGCCACCAGGCAGATATCGGTGTTATTCTTGATTGGGTTCCCTCTCACTTCCCTAAGGACGAGCATGGACTTATCGACTTTGACGGTGGTCCGCTTTATGAATGTCACGGTGAGGACAGGATAGAAAACTTTGAATGGGGCACTCGCTATTTTGACTACGGCAGAACAGAAGTTCAGTCTTTCCTTGTTTCAAACGCTATGTTTTGGATGGATGTTTATCATGCCGACGGACTCAGAGTCGACGCTGTAAGCTCTATGCTATATCTTGATTATGGCAAAAAGGCCGGAGAATGGACTCCAAATACAGACGGTGGCAATGAAAACTACGACGCTACAGCGTTCATTAGAAAGCTCAACACGGCTGTTTTCGCTGAAATGCCTTATGTATTGATGGTTGCCGAAGAATCTACTGCATGGCCACTTGTAACTAAGCCTATTGAAGATGGCGGACTTGGTTTTAACATGAAATGGAACATGGGTTGGATGAACGACATGCTTGAATATGTGGAAACTGACCCTCTTTATAGAAATGGCATACATAATAAGATAACTTTCTCGTTCTTTTATGCATTTTCTGAAAACTTCATTCTCCCTCTATCCCACGACGAGGTAGTTCATGGCAAAAAGTCCCTTCTTAATAAAATGCCGGGCGATTATGAAACAAAATTTGCAGGGCTTCGAGTCTTTTTAGGATATATGATGACTCATCCCGGAAAGAAACTCACTTTCATGGGCGCAGAGTTCGGGCAATTCAGAGAATGGGATACCGAAACAGGTCTTGATTGGCTCTTACTGGACTATCCTATGCATAGTAATCTTAAAAATTATGTTAAAGAACTTAACGCTTTCTACTTAAACACACCTGCACTTTGGGAAATCGACTTTTCATGGGATGGATTTAAGTGGATTAGTGATAGTGACCGTGATCAAAATACGATTGCTTTTATACGTAGCGATAGAAAAGGCAACGATAATATTTCACTTATTAATTTTTCTCCTGTAATGCGCGAGGAATACAGAATCGGTGTTCCCGAATCAGGAGTTTATACAGAGGTATTTAATTCTGACCGTGAAGAGTACGGCGGATGGGGACATATTAACAAAAATGAAATTGAAGCCGAGAAAATTCCCTTACACGGCTTTGAATACAGCGTTTCAGTGAAAGTTCCCCCACTTGGGATAACCTGTTTACAAAAGAAATAATGTAAAAACATATTTAATATAGTGAGAGGTGATGAGGCATGAGAATTTACGAGCGAAAAGAATGCATCGCAATGTTACTTGCAGGCGGACGAGGGTCCAGACTCAAGTCCTTAACAGAACAAGTAGCAAAACCCGCAGTCACATTCGGTGGAAAGTACCGCATTATCGATTTCCCGCTTACAAACTGCGTCCACTCAGGCATAGATACTGTTGGCGTTATGACTCAATATCAACCGCTTCAACTGCATGAGTACATTGGAAAAGGTCAGCACTGGGACCTTGACTTATTGCATGGCGGTGTGTCCATTTTGCCTCCACACAGTAAGCCGGGAAGTACCGCATGGTATAGTGGCACGGCAAATGCGGTTTATCAAAACCAAAACTTTATCGAGTCGTTTGCTCCTGAGTATGTACTCGTACTTGCTGCTGACCATGTTTACAAAATGAACTACAGAGCAATGCTGGATTACCATAAAAGTATGAATGCCGACTGCACAATCGCAGTTATTGAAGTACCAATCAAAGACGCAAGTCGCTTTGGCATACTTAACACAGCCGAAGATGACAGTGTTGTTGAGTTTGAAGAAAAGCCTGAACACCCGAAAAACAACCTTGCTTCAATGGGTATATATATTTTCAACTGGCGAGTGCTTAAAAATTATCTCTATGAAGATGAAAAGGATCCCAACTCTTCACATGACTTCGGTGGAGATGTTCTTCCTGCCATGCTACGAGATGGCTTAAGACTCTTTGCCTATCGTTTTGATGGATATTGGAAAGATGTTGGAACTGAGGAAAGCTTGTGGCAGGCAAACATGGACTTGCTTGATGACTTACATCTTGGATTTGAAAACTGGCATATTCTCTCAAAGTCCGAAGGTCGTCCGCCACATTTTATCGCACCAACAGGAAGCATTAAAAACACGCTAATCACTGAAGGTTGCGAGATTTATGGTAGTGTGGAAAACAGTATTTTATCTGTGGGCGTTATTGTGGAAGAGGGCGCAGTTGTAAAGGACAGCGTCATCATGGAAAATGCACGCATTGGTAAAGATGCTGTTGTTAACTATACGATTCTTGATGAAGATACAGTCGTTCCCGAAGGTGCCGTTGCAGGCGAACCCCGTGAGAGCGGTGGCAAACTCAATGTTTATTCACGAGGAACCATATTCGAGAAAAGTTCAAAAGAAGATGAAGGGGGGAACCAATAATGATAGGATTATGTCTTTGTGATCCACATCCCGATCGTGCAAGTGACGGATGTCCTGTAAGAACACTTTCTGCAGCACGTTTTGGCGGAAGATACCGTCTTGTAGACTTCATGTTGTCAAACATGGTAAACTCTAAGATCAACACAATCGGAATTATACTTAACAGTCATTATCAGTCACTAATTACTCATATCGGTATGGGTAAAGACTGGGATCTCGCCCGTAAAACAGGCGGTGTTACATTCTTCCCTCCCTATCTTGCAGATGAAAGAAGAACTGTAAACAACGAGCTTGACGGACCGCTACAGAGAGCTACGGAGTTTCTCACACAGAAAAATGACGAGTATGTTTTAGTTGCTGATAGCAGTGTTGTATACAACATGGACTATCGCAAGGCGTTTCAAGCTCATGAAAAATCAGGAGCAGATGTAACAGCCATATATACAAAGAGAAAAATATCATCAGGCGAGCGTGAGAACACAGTTGCTTTCGTTATCTCTGATGGAAATCGCATAGCCGGTGTAGAACTAGCTCCACCAAATGCTGAAAGTACAAATGTTTCGCTCGGTGCATATATTATGCATAAGCGTCACTTTATACAGCTTGTGGCAGGCGAGAAAAACTGCGGAATGCTACGTTTTTCACGAGTTTTACTGGGTGATGCCCTAAGTCGCTTAAATGTACAAGCCTATGAATTTAAAGGATATTCTACACATATTTGCTCTGTTGAAACATTTTTCCAAAGTAATCTTGAAATATTGGACATAGACAACAGAAATGCACTTTTCGAGTTTGAGGGGCGTCAGATTTTCACAAACCGCAGAGATTCCCTGCCCGCAAAGTACGGTAAAGAGGCAAATATACAAAATTCTCTAGTCGCAGACGGTTGTCAGATTAACGGCACTGTTATAAATAGCACTATCTTCCGTAATGTTAAAATCGGAGCAGGTGCAGTTATTAAAAACTGTGTACTTCAAGATGATACTGTTGTTGAAGATGGCGCAGTGCTTGACTGCATTATCACTGATAATTCGGTTGTTGTTTCTGAAAACAGAAGCCTTATGGGATATCGCACTTACCCTGTATATATCGAACGCGGAAGAGTTATTTAACTGAAAGGAATGATCATTTATGCCCGAATATGAAAAAACAAAAATACTACACGCTGTTTCAGAGGTTGTACCTTTTCTCGCAACAGGAGGAATGGGACAAGTAACAGGAGCGCTCTCCAATGCTCTTGCTGAACATGATGAGTCCCTTGACGTTCGTGTGGTAGCACCATTTTACGCAAAATTTAGAAAGAAGTATCAACCGCAAATTATGTTTCTCGGATCAGCGGAAGTCCAATTGGCTTGGAGAACACTTTCCTGCGGTGTTTACATGCTATCGAACGAGGGCGTAACATACTACTTTGTTGATAATGATTATTATTTCGGCAGAGAAAACGCATATGGTTATGCTGATGATGGCGAAAGATTCGCTTTTTTCTGCAAAGCAGTGTTCTCTGTAATCGAAGTATCGAAGTTTATGCCTGATGTTATCCATACACATGACTGGCAAACTGCACTTGTGCCTGTTTTCTTAAAAACACAATTTGCAGAAAAGTATAGCAATATTAAAACTGTATTCACCATTCACAACATTGAGTATCAAGGCCAAATGCCTGACTATATTATGGGTGATGTTTTTGAAATGTCTGATAATGACTCTGATATTATCTGGTATAACGATTGCATTAATCTCATGAAAGGTGCAATCGTCTGTGCAGACAAGGTTACAACGGTGAGCCCAACCTATGCAAGTGAGATTCAGGTTGCCGGCGGATATGGTCTTGAGCCTATTATGAGAGAGTACTCATATAAATTAGAGGGTATCATAAACGGTATTGACACAAAAGCGTACAATCCTGCAACTGATCCACTACTTGGTGAGCATACATACTCTATTGATGATCTTAGTGGAAAAACTGCAAGCAAGGCTAAGTTGCAAGGCTTTTTCGACATGCAAGAAGCCCCTGACAAAATGCTCATTTGTGTAGTTTCAAGACTTGTTTCTCATAAAGGAATAGACCTTATCACCTACATGTTCGACGATTTGATGAAATTAGATGTTCAGTTCCTACTATTAGGCACCGGCGAGCATGCATATGAGTTGTTTTTCGAAGAAAAAGCTCTCAGTAACCCTGATAATGTAGCTGTCAGCATTGCATTTAACCCTGAGATTGCAGGTATGATTTATGCCGGAGCTGATGTTCTGCTTATGCCATCACGTAGCGAACCATGCGGTCTTGCTCAAATGATTGCCAGCCGTTATGGAACTGTGCCGATTGTAAGAAGAACCGGCGGACTCGCCGATACAATCCGTGATTGCCGACATGGTGATGGGAATGGTTTTGTATTTGATGATTATTCAGTGATAGCTTTAATGGATACTATTAATGCTGCTCTTGATTTATACAAGAACCGTCCTGATGATTGGAAAAACTTGATTAAGTCAACAATGAGTGTTGACTTTAGCTGGAATTTATCTGCTCGCAAATACGGCGACTTATACCGCGAACTTATGGCATAGAAAGGACCCATTTTTTAGCAATGTACATTTTTGACGATACAAATCAGTATTTTAGAAGTCCCATTGGAGCAGTTGAGGCTCCCGGATCGATTACACTTAAACTAAAGCTTCGCAGGGGTGAGTTGTTAAATCCTCGTTGTTATATATCCCCTGATGGTGGTGCTGCTCGTGAAATCGTTATGGATTACGATCATGCAAGCGGAGTCTATGATGTTTACAATACATCAATTCAATTTGATAGTGTTGGCTTGTTCTGGTATCATTTCCTAATTGATCGTGTTCACGGTGATGGTGGCACTGACTCTTTCACAATTCCCGAGAATGCAGGAACTGCTTTTCAGGTCACGGTTTACAAACCTGACTCTGTTCAGCCTGAATGGATGTGGGGCGGTATCATGTACCACATCTTCGTAGATAGATTCTGTGGCGATTGGAAAACCCGTATCGCTCCGGGTGCTGTTCAAAGATTTGATTGGGGTGGTTGTCCATACTTTATGCCTGATGAGAATGGAATCGTTCGTAACAATGACTTTTTCGGTGGTAATCTTTACGGTGTTATAGAGAAACTCCCCTATCTTGAAGAACTCGGAGTAAATTGTATTTATCTAAGTCCGATTTTTGAAGCTGATTCAAATCATAAATACGACACAGGCGACTTTATGAAGGTCGACGCTGCTTTTGGCGGTGATGAAGCTCTTGAAAAGCTATGCAAAGAAGCAGAAGCACGTGGCATAAGAGTCATTCTTGATGGTGTGTTTAACCATGTTGGAAGCGACAGCGTTTATTTCAACAGATATGGTAACTACGATAGCATTGGTGCATATCAGAGCAAAGATTCACCTTATCGTGACTGGTTTCATTTTAATGATGATGGAACATATGCATCATGGTGGGGCATTGAATTATTGCCCGCTCTCAATAAAAGCAGTGAACAATACAGAGATTTCCTCTGCAGCGAGGATGGAGTAATTGCACACTGGATGAAAAAAGGTGTTGCAGGATGGCGCTTAGACGTTGTCGACGAGATTCCTGACATACTTTTAGATCCACTCTGCCAAGCAATGAGAAGAGAGAAAAGTGACACATACATTGCAGGCGAAGTTTGGGAAGATGCGTCGAACAAGATAGCATATAGTTACCGCAGACGCTATTTTCAAGGTGGACAACTCAACTCGGTCACTAATTATCCGCTGAAAGATGCAATTATCGAATCAGTTGTCAGCGGAAATGTTAGTTTGCTCGCAGATACTATGGCTACCCTATGCAAAAATTATCCAAATAACGTGCTTAATTCGTTAATGAATATTTTGGGAACACATGATACCATGCGCATACTCACAGCACTAAGCGGTGCAACGTTCCCTGAGGGTAAACCAGCCATGTCCCATTTTACACTCACTGAAGAACAGCGAGAACTTTCGAAAAAACGTCTAAAACTCGCTTCAGTTTTACAGTTTGCCCTACCCGGTGTCCCCTGCGTATATTACGGGGACGAAATCGGAATGGAAGGTGGCGCTGATCCGTTTAACAGACGTTGCTATCCATGGGGTGAAGAAGATACAAATCTTTTGTCTTGGTACAAAACTTTGGCAAAGATTAGAAAAGAGCAAAGTTGCTTTAAAACAGGAGCATATAATCTGATTGAAGCGCGTGCAGGTTTATTTGCCTTTACACGTGGTCAGGGAGATAGTCAAGTTCTCATTGCAATCAATCTTTCAGATGAAGACAGGATAATACACGCCCCGACATTTAAATTTGACCTCATTCGAGGTGAAAATATTGAAAAAATTGAAATCAAAAGCTACCAAGCAGGATTTTTCTCTTGAAAGGAGTTCATATAGATGTTAGAAGAACAGAAAACAAATAGAGGTTTCCCTTTTGTTAATTACAATGATCCTGATATATTCTCCATGCTGTTTCTTGATAAGCTGGAGGTAATGCGAGGAATCACAATTGAAGAAGCTAGTGCTGATGATTGCTATATTGCGCTTTCATCTCTCATTAGAGATCAAATAATGAAGTTGCGTACAAAAAGTTTGGCTCGAACATATGGCAAACAAGAGAAGCAAGTTTATTACTTCTCCCTTGAATTTTTGCTTGGACCAATGCTGGAACGCAATGTTATGGCACTTGGCTTAAAAGATGTCTGTGAATCATCACTCAAAAAGCTAGGACTTGATCCTCGCACGATTTACAATGTGGAGCTTGATCCGGGACTCGGTAACGGTGGTCTTGGCAGGCTTGCAGCATGTTTCATGGACTCCCTTGCATTTTTAGGCATTCCGGGAAATGGGTGCACAATTCGATATAAATACGGATTATTTGAACAGAAAATAGTAGACGGATATCAAGTTGAAATGCCGGATAACTGGCTGAAAATCGAGTCTGTTTGGGAAGTTAAGCAACCACATAAGGCCGTACTGGTCAAGTTTAACGGCAATGTTCGTGAAGAGATGGATTCCGGTGGTAAAATGACCTTCAACCATGAAAATTACGAAGCCGTTGTCGCCATGCCATATGACGTTCCAATACCTGGACATAGCAGTGAAACTGTCAACGTTTTGCGCATGTGGAGTGCTGAGTCCCTTCAACAATTTGACTTTGGCTCATTCTCCAGTGGTGACTACCTCAGTGCTGTTTCTCAAAAATATTCTGCAGAAGCTATTTCTGAAGTACTCTATCCCGACGACTCTAACTATGAAAACCGTATGCTAAGGCTTAAGCAGCAGTACTTTTTCGTATCTGCAGGTCTACAAAGCATACTTGCACATCATAAAAAACACTTTGGCGGAATTAAGACTTTGCATGAGCAAGCATCGGTACATATCAATGATACACATCCTGCGCTAGCTGTCCCTGAGCTAATGCGCTTGTTGATGGATGAAGAAGGACTTGGATGGGATGAAGCGTGGAATATCACGGTTAACACTATCTCGTTTACAAACCATACGGTAATGCCTGAAGCTCTTGAGTGCTGGGCGGAAGACTCATTCTCACAACTTTTACCTCGTGTTTACATGATAGTTTGCGAAATCAACAGACGTTGGTGTGCATTACTTAATGAGAAATTCTATGGTGATATGGATAGAATTTCAAGAATGGCAATCATTAATCATGGTTCTATCTCAATGGCATTTCTCGCCCTCGTTGGCAGTCATGCTATAAACGGTGTTGCAAAAGTGCACAGTGAAATCCTCAAGACAGAGCTTTTCCGTGATTTTTATGAAGTATTTCCTGAACGTTTTACAAATATGACCAACGGTATTACTCACAGAAGATGGGTTTGCAAGTCGAATCCTCAACTGAGCAGTCTTATCTCTGATGCAATTGGCGACCAGTGGATAAAAGAGCCGTTGAAACTAAAATTACTTGATGAAACAGGCGCAGTTCACGACAAAGTATTTCTTTCAAAAATGCGCGATATTAAAAAGGATGCAAAAATCAAACTTGCAAAATATATAGCTGATCATAATGGAATCGTCGTTAATCCTGACTCCATTTTTGATGCACAGGTCAAGCGGATTCATGCGTATAAACGTCAGCTTCTGCTACTGCTTAATATAGCTGATCGTTACCTTGATATACTCGACAACCCCAACATTGAGGTGGTTCCACGCACATTCATCCTTGCAGGGAAAGCAGCTCCAAGTTATCATTTTGCAAAAGAAGTAATTAAGTTTACAACAGTTCTTGCAGATAAAATCAATAAAGATCCACGTGTTAAGGATTTAATAAAAGTAGTCTTTCTCGAGAACTATCGTGTTTCAATTGCAGAGAAAATATTCCCTGCAACAGATTTGAGTGAACAAATCTCAACAGCTGGTAAAGAAGCGTCAGGAACCGGTAATATGAAGTTCATGATGAATGGCGCTGTGACTATTGGAACATACGATGGCGCAAACATTGAGATTTTTGAAGCAGTTGGTAAGGGTAACTATATACCTTTCGGACTCACTGTACCTGAGGTTTTTGAATTACAAAGAAATCACTCGTACAATAGCCGTGATTTTCTTGCAAACCATCCAAGACTCAAGCGTATTGTTCATGAGTTTATCAGCTCCGATTGGAAAGATGCGTTAAAAGCTGATTTCCCGTATATTTTTGACTCTCTTATTACACATAATGACGAGTACTTTGTGTTTAAGGATTTCGATTCATATGTTGGTGCACAGATGGATGCAACTAATCTTTACATGGACACCGACAAGTGGAATGTCATGTCTGCAATGAACATAGCTCATTCCGGTTGTTTCTCCAGCGATGAGGTCATCAGAAGATACGCCTCTGAAATCTGGAACGTATAATTTTGTTCACGCCCACGATCAGTTGCTGTATTTACAATTCCTAAGCGGAGCAAGGACGCGGAGCGCCGCGACTTTGCGCACGGACGCGCAACGGAGCGGAAAGGAATTGTTAATGCAGTGACTGATGAAAGATGGGCGTGAACAAAATTACAATTAAGAAAGGATTGGTTCTTTCCAATGACTTTGAAGCGTAAATTTCCTCGTTCTTCTGCAGTGCTTATGCCATTAAATACACTATATGGACCTTTTGGTATTGGTGTTATGGGTGAAGAGGCACGGGATTTTATTGATTTTGTTAGCGACTCCGGTTTTCATGGGTGGCAGATTTTGCCTATAGAGCACGCTGGCATGTGTAATTCGCCATATCGTTGTATTTCAACCTATGCGGGTGAACCAATGCTTATTGACCCGAGAATGTTACTTGATATGGGGCTCATCACTGATTCTGAGCTGTCCGCACGTATGCAGGATGTGGATGATGATTTTATAGATTATGATGTTGTTCGAGAAAAGCAATGGGATGTGCTGCGTGTGGCTTTTTCACGTGTCGCTGATTCTTCTTATAGTGACTATCGTAATTTCAACCCATTCTGGCTTGATGATTATGCTTTGTTTCTCTCCATAAGACATCATTTTAATAATGATGCATGGTTTAATTGGCCACATGAGGGCTTGCGTAGCCATGATGAAGCTGCTCTCAACGAATATCGTCAAAAGCTAAGTAACGATATTGAGTTTCATCAATTCGTTCAGTGGCTTTTCGACTTGCAGTGGAATGAGCTACGTGAATATGCTTCTGAAAAAGGAGTTTCCATTATCGGCGACACTCCAATTTACGTATCTGACGATAGTGTTGAAGTCTGGAGCAGGCGTGATCTCTTTAATGCAAGTGCAGATGGTACATTCCAATCTGTGGGAGGTGTCCCCCCTGACTACTTCGCTGTTGATGGTCAACGCTGGGGAAATCCTATCTATAATTGGGACTTAATGAAGAAAGAAAATTATTCATGGTGGGTTGATCGCATTAAGAGTTCGTTTGACCGCTATGATGTGGTAAGACTCGATCATTTCAGGGGTTTTGAGCAATATTGGGATATTCCCGGTGACGCTCCAACTGCCAAAACAGGCAAATGGGAAGATGGTCCCGGAATTGCATTGTTCAAAGTTCTTGAAGATGCACTTGGTGATCTCTCATTGTCAATTATTGCAGAAGATCTTGGCATTATTGATGATAGAGTCGAAGCATTAGTTAAAGATTCCGGTTTTCGTGGCATGAGAGTAATGCAGTTTGGTTTTCTTGGTGATGAAGTAAACCTACCTCATAATTATATCGAAGAAACTACTGCATACACAGGCACTCATGACAACACAACGCTACTGGCATGGTTTTTCGAACTTTCCGAAGAGGATAGAGAAGAAGCGCTGTTCTATGCAGGTTTCAAAGGCGATTGGTCACAAGGCGGTGCTAATTCACCAATTATATGTGAGTGGATTCGCATTTTGTTCATGTCGGCTTCTTCACTGGCAGTAGTTCCTATTCAAGATATACTAGGTTATGGGGCAGATACTCGCACAAACACACCTGGTACAGCAACCGGAAACTGGCTTTTTAGAATCCGCGAAGGTGTACTTGATGACGTAGATAAAGATTTCTACATAGCGTTGCATAAGACTTTCCAGCGAGAAGATCCTGTAAAATCGTTCAAACCACAGGAAAAAATCACGCCACCATGGGAACAGGCTGAATACGAACCATCATAACGTTGGCTATTGATTAAATATATTTTTACTAACACTGACACAGGTTATTGATGTGCACTTGCACTCAGAGCCTGTGTTTAAAATTTGTAGTAAAAACTACACAATATTAAACTTTTCGTTCTTTTACTCCGATATTAATTTTAGTAATAATTTACACATATAATGTGCTCGACTTCTATCGAGCCGTGTGATGAAAGGAACCGATCATGAAAATTCATATTACAAAAGATGGACCTTACTCTGTTGATAGCGATATTCCCGTAAGCGATGTTATTAGTATCGGTAGTGATGATGGCGGTGTGCTTGATTACAAAGTAGCAAAAGCTCATGAAAAAACGGACACAAACAAGTTTCTGTGCAGATGTGGTCATTCTAAAAACAAGCCATTCTGCGACGGAACACATGTTAAAGTCCATTTTGATGGTACTGAAACTGATAATAGAGTGCCTTATGATGATGAAGCCGAACTCGTTAAGGGTCCGGTCTTTGATGCATTAGATAACCAAAAACTATGTGCAGTCGCTAGATTTTGCGACAGAGGTGATGGTTTCTGGTATGCCTTTGAGCATGCTCATAGATCCGACGACGAAAAATATGCACAGGAAGTCGGGTGTAAGTGCTCATCCGGAAGATTTACATTAGTTGATAAAGAAACAGGCAAAAAGCTAGAACCTGAGCTTGAAAAAGAAGTTTATCTAGTGCTGGATGGTCCTGCTGAGTGCTACGGTCCTATTTATGCAAAAGGCGGCATCCAAATCATTGGTGCCGACGGTTTTGAGTATGAGGTTAGAAATCGTGTAACTCTATGTCGTTGCGGCGAGTCAAGTAATAAGCCATTCTGCGACGGCACTCACTTAAACTGTAATCACATGCAGGTTTAGGCTGTCACTTCGTGCTCGGGCTCACGTGTGATGAATGCCATTAGTTTCTTTCTGAATATAATAACTGTTAATAATATGACTACTACTACACAAGCGATAATGATTGCGCTTGTGTAGTTTCCATTTGATACGCTATCTCCAAGATATGTATAAAGAAATGTTGAAGGTATACTGCCTAGTGCTACTACTGCAATGTATTTCTTTAATGATATTTTTGTTTCTGCAAATACATATGGAACTATTCCATTAGGAATTCCGGGTATTAAGAAGAAGAAAAACGCAACTAGCTCCGGTCTTTTTATTTTCTCCAATTGCTCTTTTGAAATAAACTTTTTGTGTTTACGCTTTTTTCCGGAAGATCTGGACGCAGATGAATGTTCTATTTTGTGAAATAACGGAACAAATAACCCTTTCATTTGACGTACTGCCACGAACACAATGATGTTCCCTAGTATAAGACCGCCCAGATTGATTAATGTGCCCCAATATGCTCCATAGCATAGCCCTGTGAGAATTCGAATCGCAGCAGAGGGTATAAAGACAACAATCGCCTGCAACGCCTGCATTCCCATCAAGATTGGTATTCCCTTTGCACCGTATGAATCAATATAGCTCACCATGCTTGATTCATCTCCTGCATCTTGAATAACATTTTCAACCAAAGGCAGCAGGTCAATTATCATAATAACTGCAAGAGCAACGATAACAACTGCAACTAATATTTGAATTATCACATGTTTTTTCATGTTCATTACTTCCTTAGTATTTTTTGTTGAAAATAATTGCACAAAATTAAACAAATCGACACTAATTCCGATAATTATTATAGTGTGTATTATGCCTTTAGTATACCACAAATAACGGCGGGGGTCGATGATGATGAAAAAGAAAGTAACTGTCAACAAAGAGTTGAAATTGACACCTGAGCAAGCACAACGTCGTGACGAGGTTCGCAAGAGATTGCAATACTCAGCTATGTCAGAAATCGATGATGTATATGCAAGGTTAGATACATCATCTGAGGGAATCGATGAAAATAATATTGAAAAATATCGTGACAAATTTGGGGACAACAAAATTACACATGGTAAAAAAGTGTCGCTTTTTAAGCGTTTGTTCAGTTCGTTTGCAAGTCCCTTTACCCTTATCCTCCTTTGTCTTGCCCTGGTGTCGCTTTTCACAGACGTTATCACAGCCAGTCCCGGACAAGCAAACTACGCAACCGTTATCATAATTGTTGCAATGGTACTTCTCTCCGGTATTCTTCGTTTTGTGCAAGAAACCAGAAGCGGTAATGCTGCTGATAGTTTGCTCAAAATGATAAAAACCACAACGAATGTCCAACGTAAAGGTAAAGAAAATGAAGAAATTCCTTTGGCTGATGTTGTTGTTGGCGATATTGTTCACCTGACTGCAGGCGATATGATTCCTGCAGATGTGCGTGTTATCCGTGCAAAAGACCTTTTCATCAGCCAATCAGCCTTGACTGGCGAGAGTGTTGCTGTTGAAAAATTCGCTGATGTACAGCAAAACGCTGACACTCTAACAGAAACTCTCAACCTTGCTTTCATGGGCACTAATGTTGTAAGTGGTAGTGCTTCTGCTGTTGTTGTGGCAGTTGGTGATGATACTCTCTTTGGTGAAATGGCAAAAACGGTAGGCAGTAAGCACGCAACAACCAGTTTTGAAAAAGGCGTGAACTCCGTATCATGGCTCCTTATACGCTTCATGTTCGTAATGGTGCCGATTGTTTTATTCATTAATGGCTTTACAAAAGGCGACTGGATTCAGGCTGTCCTCTTTGCCCTATCAGTGGCAGTTGGTCTAACTCCTGAAATGCTTCCTATGATTGTAACTACATGCCTTGCAAAAGGTGCAATGGCAATGTCAAAGAAAAAAACAATCATCAAAAACCTTAACTCAATTCAAAATCTCGGATCAATGGACATACTCTGCACTGATAAAACAGGCACATTAACTCAGGATGAAGTTGTGTTGCAATACCACATGAATGTTCATGGCGATGTGGATGCACGTGTTTTACGCCATGCATTTCTCAATAGCTATTATCAAACAGGTTTGAAAAATCTTATGGATATCTCCATTATCAAGCGCACACAAGGCGAGGAAAGCACAGTTGAGGACTTGCGTGACTTGACTGAACGCTTTGTTAAAGTTGATGAAATTCCCTTTGATTTTGAACGTCGTCGTATGAGTGTTGTTGTTGCAACTGCTGAATCTTCTGATGGAACTCCACTTATGTCTGATACTGCATCTCGAAAAACACAAATGATCACAAAAGGTGCTGTTGAGGAAATGCTTCAAGTTTGTAGTTTTGCCGAGTCTGATGGAGAAGTAGTACCTATTGATGATGAAATGCGCTCATTTATTCTCAAAAAAGTAGATGAGTTCAACGAAAATGGTATGCGCGTCATTGCTGTGGCACAAAAAACAAACCCTTCCCCTGAGGGAGAGCTCTCTGTCGCTGATGAAAAAGATATGGTGCTAATGGGATATCTTGCATTCCTTGACCCACCAAAAGATTCAGCTGCTGCTGCAATCAAAGCCTTGAAAGAGAATGGCGTAGAAGTTAAAGTTTTAACTGGTGATAATGATAAAGTAACACGAAATGTCTGCCGTCAAGTAGGGATTTCAGTCAAGGAGATTCTACTGGGATCTGATGTTGACAAAATGAGCGATGAAGAGCTGGGAAAAGCCGCAGAGCAAGTCAGTGTTTTTGCAAAACTTTCACCTCAACAGAAGGCTCGTGTCATCACCGCTCTACGCAGTAATGGACATGATGTTGGGTACATGGGTGACGGTATCAACGACGCTGCGGCTATGAAAGCTTCAGATGTGGGCATCTCTGTAGATACTGCCGTTGATATTGCAAAAGAGTCTGCCGACGTAATTTTATTAGAAAAAGACTTGATGGTACTGGAACAAGGAATCATTGAGGGGCGTAAAACTTATGCCAATATGATTAAGTATATTAAAATCACCGCAAGTTCTAACTTCGGTAATATGCTCTCTGTTTTGGTAGCAAGTTCGTTTTTACCTTTCTTACCCATGCTCCCTATTCATTTACTCATACTTAATTTGATATATGACTTTAGTTGCTCTGCTATCCCTTGGGATAATGTAGATAAAGAGTTTCTTGCAATTCCCAGAAAATGGAGCGCTGCTTCTATCAGTAGATTCATGCTATGGATTGGTCCCACAAGCTCAGTGTTTGATATGACAACCTTTGCCTTACTTTACTTCTTCATTGCTCCTGCAGCAACAGGCGGACAAATGTTCAACCAAATTACCGACCCGTCAACTCAGGCTCAGTTTATTGCAATCTTCCATGCAGGGTGGTTCGTTGAATCCATGTGGACACAAACATTCGTCATCCACATGTTACGCACACCAAAACTTCCATTTATCCGCAGCCGTGCTTCATTCCCGCTCCTCACTATATCATTTGCGGGTATCGCTGCCTTAACCATAATTCCGTTCACTACACTGGGCACAACACTGGGTCTCGCTGCACTGCCAATGACTTTCTTCCCATGGTTGATCCTTACAATTGCCTTATATACAGTGCTGGTAACTGTGTTCAAAAGAATCTACGTCAAAAGATATGGTCAATTGCTTTAATACAACAATAGCTAAATTGTATTATGGTAATCATTGTAATTATGTGCTAGTATATTCGTATCAAGAGCAGATAATATCTATGTTGGGGAAAATCAATGATAAATATAGTCATATGCGATGATGAGCAGATTGAAATATCTTATCTCTCAAGTCTTGTTAAAAAGTGGGCACATGAGCAAGAAGTTGCTATAAACATATCTGATTATCCAAGCGCTGAGAGCTTTCTTTTTGCGTATGAAGATGACAAAGCGGTAGATATATTATTGCTGGATATCCAAATGGGAGAAATGGACGGAGTAACACTGGCAAAGAGTATACGAGCCAGGAATAAGGAAGTCCAAATAATCTTCGTCACAGGATATATGGAATATATCTCGGACGGTTACGATGTTGAAGCGTTGCATTATCTGATAAAGCCTGCCACAGAGGAAAAATTGACAGCAACACTCAACAGGGCAATGGAAAAGCTGGCGCGTAATGATGGTGCTCTATTTATTAATCGAGGTAGCGAGAGCATACGAATCCCCCTATATGAAATAAAGTGCCTTGAAGTACGTCATAACTATGTTACTATTTATGCAAAAGAAGAGTACACTGTAAAAAAGACATTGGGTGAGATTGAAAAAGAGCTTAATGACGGTTTTTTCCGTACAGGACGCTCATACATCATTAATTTGAAATATATTCGCAAGGTTACAAAGTCTGATGTCTATCTGTCTGATGGAATGGTTATTCCCCTTTCTCGCGGATTATATGACTCAATAAATCGAGCTATGATTGAGCGATTTTAATTGATTAGTGCGAGTTAGTTACAAGTTAGTTTTAGGAGATGTTTGATGCGTTTTTTATCGAAAATGATTGATAAGCGGATTGCTGCATATCAAGATAATCTTATTCAAATACATTATAACGAAGTCGAGAACATGTATAGTCAAGTGCGTGGATGGCGACATGATTATCACAGCCACATTCAAACCATGAAGAGTTATGTCGCAACCGGTGATTGGGCTTCAATTACACATTATCTTAATGAATTAGAAGCGAACTTGCAATCAGTTGAAACTGTCATAAAAACCGGAAATAAATTGACCGACGCAATACTGAATAGTAAAATATCACTTGCACGTTCAAAGAATATTAAGGTCGTCATTGACGCAAATATTGCGATTGAATTAAAAACATCGCAGTTGGATTTGTGTATAATTATCGGAAATTTATTTGACAACTCAATTGAAGCTTGTCTGGCACTTCCGGAAGATCAACGAATCATACGCATATACATGGAAATGAAAAACACACAGCTATATATGTCTTTTACAAACTCTGCACCACCCGGAAAACTGCGTAAATCAGGCACCCGATTTCTTACAACAAAAAATGAGAAGCATGGTTTCGGGCTTGTTCGTATAGATACGATTATTGAACGACATAGCGGATTTATAAGTCGCAACAGTGAAGACGGCGTATTTACAACAGAGATTCTCTTACCTCAATAAATCAGCTCATCCCCAAAATTATATATTTCGCCCCCAGTTTGCGTCTGGGGGCGATTTTTGATATATTTTGTATGCAACAAAACATAAGTAGGAGTGATATCCATATGGAGACTACATTAAATACGAACAAAAAGGTAAAAGAAAAGCCTAAATACAACACATGGCAGAACACCTGCTATGTGCTTAACTACACATGGGCGCGAAGTAAATTAGTTGTACTGTCTATGATCGCTCAGGTGATGCTTGTGCCTGCTATTGCTACTGTTGCAATGTTTTTGCCGATGATGGTCGTAGCGCTGATACTTGATGGCTCAAGTGCAGGCAGGCTTGCACTTACTGTTGCTACGTTCACAGTCGCCACACTTTTGTTGCAATCAGCGAAAAGATATCTGGATAATACAGCGCTGGTCAGGAGAGCTGCAGTGCGGATATCACTTGCTTTTGATACAACAGGCAAAATAATAGACACAGATTATGCTAATCTGGAAAACAAAAAATTTACTGACACAATGCAAAAAGCGCGAAACACTATGAGCGCGAACAGTGAATCAACAGAGCAGGTCTATTATACCCTTGAAAATCTGGGCGCGAATCTTCTGGGATTTATTGTTTATATTATTCTTTTGGTAAATATAAATCCCCTTGTGCTGCTGATTACAGCTGTCTTGTCGGTGCTGGGTTTTGTGGTTCGCAGATGGGCAAATAAATGGAGATATGACAATGATGACGAGAGGACGGAGTATGATAAACGCTTATTCCACACGTCAAGAGCTGGTGATAATACGGCTTTAGCAAAAGATATTCAGCTATTTCCAATGATAAAGTGGCTTGATGATGTACATCACACATATCTAAAATTACGAATGAGATGGGATCGCAGAGCGCAGACCAGAGACTTCATCGCAGATATTACAGATTGTGTTGCAACATTTCTTCGTGAGGGAGCTGCGTACGCCTTTTTGATATGGCAGATTCTCAATCACGGAATGCCGGTTGAACAATTCATACTGCTCTTTGCGGCTATTGGCGGTTTCTCAGGTTGGATTATGGGTATCTTAAACGAATACTCGCAACTCCAGAGACATAGTTTGAGTTATTGTCGTGTTCGGGAGTTCTTTGAATATCCGGATGAATTCAAACGCGACGACGGTGAGCCTATTGCACCTGATGAGGGCAAAGACTATTCTCTTGAACTGCGTGATGTGAGCTTTCGTTATCCCGGCGCTGAAGAGGATACACTCCAAAATATTAACTTGACGATACAAGCAGGGGAGAATTTGGCAATCGTCGGACTCAACGGAGCAGGAAAAACAACTCTGGTCAAACTTCTGTGTGGATTTTACGATCCTACAGAAGGTGAGGTACTGCTCAACGGAGAAGATATCAGGAAATATAACAGAATACAGTATTACACGCTGTTTACTGCGGTTTTCCAAGAATTCAATATTTTGCCCATAAGTATTGCCGAAACGGTTGCGCAGTTGGAAGGGGAGAAATTAAACATGGAGCGAGTGGAGCAATGCCTAGAACTTGCTAACCTTGTAGAGAAGATAAAGTCGCTTCCCGATGGTACCAACACCCTACTTGTTAAGGACGTACATGATGAAGCCGTTGAGCTGTCAGGTGGCGAGATGCAACGACTTATGCTGGCGCGGGCATTATACAAAAATGCACCAATCCTTGTTCTTGATGAACCAACTGCTGCACTTGATCCCATTGCAGAAAGTAAACTCTACGAACGATATAATGAACTTTCCGCCGGTCGCACATCTATATACATATCCCACAGGCTTGCATCAACACGTTTTTGCGACAGGGTTTTGCTAATTGATGGCAAGGAAATTGGTGAATCAGGCACTCATGAGGAACTACTTTCAGCCGGAGGAAAGTATGCTGAGCTCTTTGAAATACAAAGCAAATATTATAACTCAGCTAGGATGTCCCCCGGCTCTAAGCTTACGTAGGCGGTGGGTACAAATTTCCTCAACATGCGGCGAGTTTAAATCTCCCGCTTCGTTGAAACGCTTGATTTTATGTCGCGCTCGGCGCGAGAACAATGATCTCTTGTTTTAAGGAAGCAGACATAGAGGAAATATCACAAAATCAATGAAAAAACTCCCGTCATTCTGCGGGTCGTCGCAGAATCCAATAAGTATAGATGACGTAGAGGCAGTTTGTGCTTAAATTTGCTGAAAGGTTAGGTCACTAAAATGGCTGAAAATGTAAAATATTCAATAAAACAACATATTGGATTGGTATTGCGAGGCTACAAAGTATATAACAAGTTAAACTACTCACCTGCAGTTCTTTCGCTTATACTCTCATCTGCAGTTGAAGCGGTTGTACCATTCATCAATCTCTTTTTCTCTGCAATAATAATTAATGAGCTTACAGGTGCGAGAGAATCTGAGCGCTTGATGATTCTTGTTATTTGGGTTATTAGTTTGAACTTGGTAGCTCTAGTGGCACAAAGAGGGCTTGGACGTTGGCAGGAATATTGCAATGACAGGCACTGGATGGGTGTATATAAAGTGCATTCCGACAAGATGTTGTCATTAGATTTTTGTGATGTTGAGAATCCGGAAGTTCGTAAGCAATACGAAGACCTTAATCAGCACCATAATGGTATGGGCTTCGGATTAGGTCGCTTGAGGTTGGTCTTAGGAGGCATTATTGGGGGGCTCGTTCGAGTTGTGCTGTCGGCTGCATTGGCGTTTGCGCTGTTCTCGACTCGGGTGTATGAAAACTCTCCATTGCAGTGGTTGGATTCGGTCTGGATGATCATTGCAGTTCTATTTGTAATTATTTTGATGATACTGTTGCCCCCATATTTCACCATACTCGGTGGGAAAATATATCAAAAAGCAACCCATGATAACAACATACTGAACCGTTTCTTCGCATTTTATTGGTTCAAAATGACTCAGGACAGCACTGCAGCGAAAGATATTCGCATTTACAATCAGAAATCCATTATTTCAAAACAAAGCAACTTAGTAAATCAAAAATTCTTTTCTTCATTCATAAACTTTGCAAAATATGATGCACGCATGAACACCGTTGGCACTGCTATTGCGAATCTTTGTAATGGTGCAATCTTCTTATATATCGCACTTAAAGCTATGGGTGGCGCCTTTGGTGTAGGTGAGATTGTCCTATATGCCGGTGCAATCGTACAATTTAATGGCGGATTTTCTACAATGCTGACAGGTGTTGGGCAACTAATGACGAATAATCCGTTTCTTGATAAGGTTTTCCAGTTTCTTGATTTGCCAAATCCAATGTACAAAGGCTCTCTAACGACTGAGAAGCGCTCGGATAACAAGTATGAACTTGAATTTTGTAATGTCAGTTTTAAGTATCCCGGCACCGATGAATATGTTTTGAAAAATGTCTCATTGAAGTTTAATGTGGGGCAACGACTTGCGATTGTTGGTGAAAATGGAAGTGGCAAAACCACATTTATTAAGCTCTTATGTCGCCTATATGACCCCGATGAGGGCGAGATACTCCTAAATGGCATTGACATAAAAAAATATGACTACGATGATTATAAAGGAATTTTTAGCGTTGTGTTTCAGGATTTTGAGCTGTTGCCGTTTACCCTTGGAGAAAATGTTGCTGTCGGCATAGATTATGATGAGGAGAAAGTGCTACAGGTTCTTGAAAATTCTGGATTCGGTGAGCGGCTTGAGACCATGCCGAAAGGCCTTAAGAGCTATTTGTATAAGACGCTTGAGGAAGATGGCGTTGAACCCTCGGGTGGTGAAGCGCAAAAAATCGCTCTTGCGCGTGCGTTGTATAAGGATGCGTCCTTTATTATTCTCGATGAGCCGACTGCTGCATTAGACCCGATTGCCGAGTTCGAAGTCTATAGTAAAATGAACGAAATCGTCGGTGACAAAACTGCAGTGTTCATCTCTCATCGCCTGTCATCATGCCGTTTCTGCAGTGATATAGCAGTGTTCCATAAAGGCGAACTGATTCAGCGCGGCAGCCACGACGACTTGGTAGCAGATGAGTCAAACAAGTATCACGAACTATGGAACGCCCAAGCTCAATATTATGAATAGAATACACGGACAATTCATCTGTTTTCCTTCTTGAAAACCCGCTCAAAATTTCGTTCAATAATTTGTGAAATTTTTAAAAATTTATCTAGCATTTTCTGTAAGGATGTGGTATAGTATTTTGGTCGTTTGATTATATATTAATCGACAAACTCTACTGGATCGGGGTGTGGCGCAGTTGGTAGCGTGCGTGGTTTGGGACCATGAGGCCGAGAGTTCGAGTCTCTCCACTCCGACCATCTTCCGAAAAACCGTTGCAATTGCAACGGTTTTTGCCTTTCACAAACGCTCATGTACGAAATTTGTACGAATATCAAACAATCATGCTTAACCTTGCTGAAACGGTTACACATAAACGTGTAGCCGTTTTCAATTTTCGACCACAAAAAAAGCGATAGAGTGCAGATTCAGTTCTATTCCGCACCCTATCGCATTTTTATTTACGCACTCTCGGCATCTTCAATCTTGATAGTACCTTATTTATAATTACGACAAGCTGAACTCAAGAACTCCATCCAAGTTGTAGGTGATCCTGTTATCTTGTTGAGTGTATGCTCATATAAATCGTTTATGAATTGATACTTAGTTGCCACTCGGCACACCTCCTTATACAGCGTATTTTTACCTTATGATATATTTATTAGCAGCTCTACCACTCTGTATTTTGATAATTTCATCATGGGTGATTTATTCCTTTCAAGATATGATATAAAAATAAAGCCAGCATTTACTGCTGACCTTTGTGGTTACTAATATTCTTTTGACTTTTTGCGATAATTTTGCTATTGTTTGATTAAAGGAATGCATAGTATTATGGGAGGTGACAAGAATGGAAGCATATGAGTTTTACGCAAAGCCAGAAAATGGCACAATAGTTATACCAGAACAATATAGAAGAAGAATTAAATCAGGAGTAAAAGTCATACTCTTAGAACGAGGTTCCAATAATTCTGAGGGGCGTAAAGCAACATCAGTTAAGAAGAGTGATCTGTTACTTCCACCAACTGCAAAAACAAATGGATGGAAATTTGACAGGGAGGAAGCAAATGCAAGATAAAGTGTTTCTGGACTCCAATATCCTCATTTACTTACATTCAGATGATGACGCAACTAAACGAGAAGCTGCTCGTAATGTGCTAAATGACTATGATTGCGTAACCAGTATTCAAGCAATGAACGAGATAAGCAATGTTTGGTTTAGAAAACTTATGTGGAGTGCCACAAAAATCGAAAAACATCTTGATAATATTGAACAGGTTTGTGATGACATTCTTTTAGTATATAGAGATACCGTCAACAAAGCGCTTGCACTAAAAGACCGCTATGGATATTCATATTATGACTGCTTGATGCTTGCATCGGCTTTAGAAAGCGAGTGCCAAGTCATTTTCACTGAAGATATGAGTGATGGTCAAATTATTGACAACACATTAAAGATTTCTAATCCATTTGCACAACCCTAGAGAACAACGCAATACGCAAGCATGGCAAGGACTAATACGCTCCTTGCCATGCTTTTTTATATTTCATGTAGTTATTTAGATTGATATTTCACTTTAATAGCGGTACTCTTCGTGTGATTCGTATTTGACAATATGCATATTATCTTGCTCAGAGAAACCAATATATTCTACGTAGAACAAGAAATCGCCCCATTCTTTTACTTCTTTCCATCCTTCTTGTGAATCTTCGCCTATTATCCCGAGATTTTCCATGTACTCTGGACCATAAATATACATTATATCCATACCATCAAAGTCACCATAACCTTTAATATCTTCCCAATATTCATGTGTGTAACCTAATACATAGTATCGATTTCCAGAAAATGGATTCCGTCCAGATTTTGTCAGTTGTAGTATTTCAGCAGGAAACCTCGAATATCCTTCTTTTATATTATCTGCATTTTCCAATTCTTCATTTGCCATTTTGTCTAGCTCCAACTCTGCAAGTTCACTTGCCAAATCTTCTAAATCATCAAAATCAATTTCCGATAGATCATTGTATAACTTTATAAAGCCTTCAGCTTCTTTTATCTCATTGTGAAGATTATTCTGACAAGCTGTTGTTGCAAATATCGCTACTGCTAATAGACTGCCAATTATAATTTTCTTAAACATTGTAGTCCTACCTTTCTGTACTTGTATACCGTTTACTTTATTATTGTAAACTTGCTGCCAATCAACGGTAGTGGCTTTTCATTGCCGCTTGACGCATTTACAATACCAAGAATCAGTAATACAATTGGTACAATCCACAATAGGCTTAACATTGTGCCGAGTGCTCCCAAAAGTCCCCATGCGAACACGCTGAATAGTAGTGCGCTCAATATAGCCATCACTATACTAGAAGCCACACCCAATCCGGCTGAAAAGATGAATAATATAATTCCTTGATTGGTGTGATACCTGACAAAAGCGGATTTCTTATGATCTCCCGTTATAAGTGGAATGAAGAACAATAAATAGGCAATGATTGCCATACCTTTATTCGCTTCTGCATCACTATTCGCTGTCGTTGCCTGTGTACTTTGTTGCTGAGGTTGTGCCTGATTATTATACTGTGTATTAGACTCTAAGATATTTGTGCCACAAGACGGACAAAACTGTGTTCCACCCTGTACTTGTTGTCCACATTTGGTGCAATATTGCATGGTGTTTTCCTCCTAAATTTTGTTATCAATTATGATAAGTCCGTTAATCTTAGCGTATATATGATCAGTTTGCTACACCCTTTTGGATACTTTTAGAGAGAGGTTTGTCACACCTCTCTCTAAAATAATCATTATTCACTATTAATTCTTGAAACCAATCATCTTTGCTTCCATTTGTGCTTTGACACAAAGTTCCGCTGCTTTGAATGCATGAGCTTGTGTCATTGCGTTCTCTGTACGGTTAATACAATCTAAAATTAATTCTCCAAAGAACGGATAACCGACTTTACCATCAACATGATAGTGCTTCTCCCCTGCACCATTAGCAAGAAACAGATGATTCGCACCGTCGTTCGTGCCAACATTCATGTATTTTCGCAGTTCAATATAACCTTCGGTACCGAGGATTATAGTACGTCCATCACCCCATGTTTGAAGACCATCCGGTGTGAACCAGTCCACACGAAAATATCCCGTAGCACCTGTATTAGTCAATAATGTTGCATCTCCAAAATCGTCCAACTCGGGATATTCAGGATTGTTAAAGTTACCAATTTGACTGCTAATAACCTCTGCATCTGTTGCCTTCGAGTAGTAAAGTATCTGTTCAATCTGATGAGAGCCGATATCGCAGAGAATTCCACCATATTTTTCTTTTTCAAAGAACCATTTTGGGCGATTATTTGCAGACAAACGATGTGGACCTAAACCTAAAACTTGTACTACTTTGCCAATTGCACCTTCATCAATGAGCTGTCCTGCAAACACGGCACTTTCAACATGAAGTCGCTCTGAGTAATACACCATGTACTTCTTCCCTGTGAGGTGTACCGCCTCTTTTGCTGCATCTAATTGCTCAAGTGTTGTAAGAGGAGCTTTATCGGTAAAATAGTCCTTCCCTGCTTCCATAACACGAATTCCCAACGCACAGCGTTCACTGGTTACTGCCGCACCTGCAACGAGTTTTATTTCATTGTCTGAGAGTATCTCATCTTCACTTTTTGCAATCTTCACATCGGGGTATGTTTTAAAAAACGCTTCTACTTTTTTCGGATCAGGGTCGTATACGCTTTTGAGGGTGGCTCCTGCTTCTATAAGTCCATTGCATTGACCATATATATGTCCATGATCAAGCCCGATAGCCGCGATAGAAAACTCACCGGGTTTTACCACAGGAGCAGATTTGCCTTTCGGGGCATAGTTCATACCGCTTACATTATTTGCCATAAGAAATTCCCTCCTCATAATTCTCTTTCGTCATTTTGCGGGTCGCGCAGAATCCAGTTCATCCTCACTAATATTTGCCACCGAAGTTTATCGTTCCATCCATGTCTCGAATAGAGTTGGCTTTTTCATAAAAGGGAGTGACGTTTGCGAGAATGCCGTCAGTTGTGTAGAATGGATCTTCCTTACTTATTGGTAACGGGATGGTTTTTTTCATTGTTCCTGCCTTGTAAATAGCAGTTATTAACTCAACGGTCAATCGTCCGTCTTTTGTGCCAATTAATGGTATACCATCATCTTCAATTGCTGTCAGCACGTTATCAAATTGCGCTACATGTCCATCGTACTTCAAACTTGGGAGAGTTTCATAATATTTGCAAACATCCTTTTCAAAATCAGGATTTAATTCGCAAAAACCATTAGGTGCTGATTTATTTGAAACAACACGCCAAGGAGCTGAAATGCGTGCTTTCTCCCCATGAAAAACAATTTGCTGTTCTTCTCCATGATGCACAACTGAGCTGGTAACTTGTGCAAGAGCGCCTTCGCTATAACGCATGATTGCACACGACAAGTCTTCAACCTCAGAATTGTCATGATTTGTGTTTGCCAACATTGCACAAACCTCTTCCGGCATTCCCATCATCCAACCGAGTATATCAATGTGATGAACAGCGTGATTGAGGGTACATCCGCCACCTTCCATCTTCCACGTACCGCGCCACCACAAGTCGTAATACGCATATCCGCGCCACCAATGGGAATCAATCAATGCATGGTTTACTTTCCCTACAATACCACTGTCAAGTACAGCTTTTAACTTCCAGATTGAGTCTCTGAAACGATTTTGTGCAACAACTGAAAAAATCTTACCCGTTTTCTTTTCGGCTTCAATTATCATATCGCACTCTTCAAGGGATGATGCCATAGGTTTTTCTACAATAACATGCTTCCCGGCATTTAGACAGTCAATCGTAATTTCTGCGTGAGTGTATGGCGGTGTGCATATACTCACTAAGTCAAAATCAGCACTATCCAATATTGTTTTATGTGAATCAGCAATTTTAACGGATGAAAGATTGTACCGTTCAGCTATTTTTTCACTTTTTTGCGGATCAATGTCACATAAAGCCACAATTCTGCATCGTTCGGGGAATTCCAGATAGGCTTCTATATGTGTTGCCGAAATATTTCCTGTACCAATTATTGCTACTCGTAACATATTTGAATTCTACCTTTCATATATTTTTTTATCGAATGTATACACCACAGCATAATATCATAGGTTCATGTTGTCTGACAACAGCCATAGTATTGGTGAGCGAATTGTGTTATAATCAAACGCAACAATGAGAGGAATATAATATATGCTTAACACAACAATTAGTTTTCAAAGTAATTGCGATGACGCTCTTACATTTTACAAAGAGGCACTTGGCGCAGAGGTGAAAGAGGTGGTCTATTTACGTGATATTCCGTCCGACTCGGGTATGGATGAATCTTTGCCACCAAATTTCGTAACTCATTCAGAGGTGTTGATATTTGGCACACAAATTACAATGACTGATGGAGGAACTGCGCCGATAACAGGCGACTATTTCACTTTTACGCTTTCACTAGATTCTGTGGATGAAGTAACCACTGCGTTCAATAAGCTCGCAGATGGCGGAAAAGTTGTCGAAGCATTAGCTCCGCAATTTTGGGCTACCCTATGTGGAGATGTACAAGATCGCTTTGGGATACATTGGCACATCCTCACATACGCCGAATAAACATTAATGCATATACAGAACATACCAGTAGGAGAGTGCGTGAAAATAATGAGTGAGCACAATATACAATTGACCACATTTCAGAATGAAGATGTGGCGCTGTTTGCACAATGGCTTGATAAAAATTATATATTTAAATGATTCTGTTGCGACGGCGAAGAAAGCGAGCAAGCTTTTATGGACGGACAAGAAGATAAGCAAGCTTGGTTAGACGATGTCACTTGTGGAATAGAAAATCCTCTTAAACATCTGTTTATCGTCACTTGCGATGGCGTCAAAATCGGATTTGGCATGTGTTTAGATTTGGCTGGCGAGCCTGAATATGCGGAAGAACAGTATCCTGATTTAAAAGGAAATATCAAGGCAAGAAAAGCACTTGAGCTGAACTACTGCATTGGCGAAGAGGCTTATCTTGGCAAGGGAATAGGCACACTAATCATCAAAATATTAGAAGATGAGTGTCGCAAGCTCGGGGCAACGCTAATATTATCAGACCCTAGCGAGGATAATATCCCCTCCGTGAAAGTCCTGTTAGCAAATGGTTTCAAAAAGCATAAAGACGGAGATTACCGCAAGCCGTTAGTGTGACTGAAAACACCTGCTTAATTTCCAAAGAAATAGCCCGCATTTGTATATTTAGGTGGTGAGCTCTAAAAGCCCACCACCTAAATTATTACGGCAAATATTTACAATTCATTTTGCAACCTCTAGATATCCGCATAATATCTACTTGTCGCTGTTGCGAGTCGCTTTGTATGACTTAATCTTTATGATTGCTTTTTTTTCACAATTCTCATAATCCACATTGTTGTGCCGGTAATTGCAAACAACGATAATGATAACAGCACAGACCATAGAGTGATGTTGTTTTCAATGCCTGTTGCCGGAAGCCCACCTTGTTGATTACCACCTGTCGGTGGAGGCGGAGCTGGTGATGGAGTAGGTTGTGGTGCTTCTGTTACTTCGTAATCACAATCACAGTCACATGAATCTTCGCAATCATAATACCCTAAACAGCAATAATAACAACATGGTTCAAATTGTGTTTCATCTACAACCCATCGCGCGTGTATAATTGTATTTGCTGTTATTGGAGTGTTGAAATTAAATTGAACTCCACCCTCTGCTTGTGTAAACCAGCCAACAAAACTGTGTCCTGCTCTTGTTGGTTCGGTTGTCGGTGCTGTTGCTGTACCATTGTTTGGTATAGTCTGTGTCGGGAAGTTGCCGATACCACCGAGTAGGTTGAATGTTACTGTGTGATATGTTAAATCGATAACTTCGTTTATCGTTCTGATGTCATTATTGTTAAATGCGTGAGGAACATCCGGGCGACCCGTCCAGTCACCAGGATTGATTCTACCATTTGCTTCTAAGTTATGAGTGCGATTCAGAGAATCATCAATGCGAAGTCCTGTTGCTGCTGTGTTATTTGAGAATATAACGGTTGATGCAATAGTAATATTTGTTATATCTTCTTCTACCATCCAACTCAAACCTCCACCACCATTAACGACATCGACACCGTTTGCTTTATTACCACTTATAGTGCCGTTGTTTATGTTCAATATGCCGTCAGTATGAGAAATACCACCACCGATGATAGCCGCAGTATTATTGCTGATTATACCATTATGTATTGTAGACGACAAAGTACTCCTACCACCACTAGCAAGACCTCCGCCAAAGTTTGCAAAATTACCCGTAATTTCACCACCATACATTATAAACGTTGCTGAGGTACTCACACCACCACCGCTTTGGCTTGCAACGTTCCCGCTAATTACACCACCATGCATTATAAACGTGGAGTTTCCGATAACACTGCCACTATGCACACCACCGCCAGAACTAGCAAGAGCTTGATTTCCATAAATTATGCCACCATGCATTGTAAATATTCCATTCCACGCAACATAGACACCACCAGCAACGGGTGCAACATTATTGCTAATTATGCCATCGTGCATGTTTATAACGCCCGTACCCGTAGTCGTTACGCCACCACCAAAAACGCTTGCAGCGTTACCACTAATCTCGCCCCCTTCCATCGTAAGTGTGTCATCAGTACCTACGAGCACGCCACCACCAGAATTTTGACTATTGCCTGTGATTATAGCACCATTTCTCATGATTAAATGACCATTAATAACTACTCCGCCACGATTTGTACCCAGTAAGTTTGCACCATCTCCACAAAGCGTAATATCTTCTAAAATCAACGTGCTGTTCAGTAATACAAAGTGACGTGCACTTCCTGTGCTTCGTGTTAGTGTATATCCACCAGTGCTCCTAAGTGTAACATTTCTTCCTTCCAAAACAGCAATTTGATTATTCATAGTAATATCAGCTGTAACTTCTACTATGTAGTCTCCAGCGACTGGCATACCTGTTGGCGCCATTGAAAATGCTTCTAAAAGTTCAGCCCAAGTAGAAACAGTATGTGTTGTTAACGCAACAATCCCAACATAGTCATCTTCGTAATTACACTCGCAATACTCGCATTCACAAGTATAGTTATAGTCGTAATAATCACATACGCACTTGCACTCATAGAATTCGTCTGACTCGTACTCGTAGTACTCATCATATTCGCCATATCCATAAGAATAGCCATACTCAGATTGCTCGTATGAACTATTGTCATTATCATACTTTGGAACTTCCAACACAGGCAACTCTGCAATCGGCAGTTCGATGTCAACATCGTACTCATTCTGAACATACTCGCTTAGAACTGCATTCACTTCATAATCCATAAATGCAGCAGCCATGCTTGTTAGTGAAACCAACATCATAACCACAGTTATCAATGCGATCACTTTTGTTCTTGCAATTTTATTTTTTCTTCTGTGTTTAATTCTCATCTGTTTTCTCCTTGTTTAACATTTATCTCTGTTATCTAGGATTCTGCAATTACGCTCAGACAGAATGACATTAGCGTGTTGTCGATTATTTGACACTTTTTCATACTTATCCAATATGAATAGTAACATAGTTCAACAATGATTACAATAGGTGGGCGTGAAGTATATCTTTAAACGAAACAAAATAATTTCAATTGTTTCCTGCTCCCTATGATTTTCTGAAAAACTTTTCGTTGCATTTTGGGCAGGTTACTTGTAGCTTGCCTTTTCCTCTTGGTACACGTAGTTTGTTCTTACATTTTGGACATTTAAATTGCTTATGAGTTCTGACTTGCTTTATTCGAGTGGTCAGCTTTTTTGTTTTCATTTTTATGGGCCACCAGTAGCGAATGAAAATGTCATTCTCTTTGCGACGGCGAACAATATTGCGTGAAAGTGTCCTGAATATTGCCAATGCAAGTGTGAAATATGATATCCAAAGCACAGGTAAGTACCCAATAATTGCATATAGCAATGATAATACAAATCCCAGTATCATCAATGCTATAGTCAAGTGGTCGGGCCCGTATCTACCCATCATAAATCTTTGTAGAAAGTTTCGCATTTACTATTACCCGTATATTCCTCCGCCGATGAATTCTCTCAAAATCGACTCTGGCGGAACATGTGTTGCATCCATTTCTTCAAACTCATTTAGAGCAGGCATTAAGCATTGTAACTCTTCCAATCTCTCTATTCCATCAGGAACTTCACTCAGCGCTTTATATGCGAAATGCTTCATCACCGGCACTTCATATGCCATTGAAGAGTCAAATAACAAGTCTGCTTTATACTTAAATGGAGAAATATACTCTTTTTCTCCTCTGCGCACATTCGCCCATGTTTTAAGAGTTCTTGATGCCCCTATTCCTCTAAACCGTTCATCACGTACAACACGACGTAATAATCTCGTCCATGTCCGTTTAAAGCAAACATCACGGTTTTTCTCAACATCAGATCGTGCACTTATATAGAGCTTAAAAGCATTGGGGTGCTCTTCGGTGAGCATATCGTTAAGTGCATGTATTCCCTCAAAAACGACAATTTCATCTTTTCCAAGTTGCAATTCCTTGCTCTTGGATAAGTCACGATCTTGCTTTTCAAAACAAAAATGCGGTACTTCAACTTTTTCTCCTCGATCTAATTTATAGAAATGCTCATTAAGTAGCTCTAAGTCCAAGCAATACGGTGATTCCAGGTCATGCTCCCCATCATCTGTGCGTGGTGCGCCATCACGTGTCGGAGCAAGAAAGTACATGTCCATTGACACAGTGTGCGCATAAATCCCCAAGTCCTTTATAGCGTCACATATTTTAAGTGCTGTAGTTGTCTTGCCTGAACCTGATGGTCCGGATAAGAAAACAACACGACTCAGCTGCGATCTCTCTTGAATTCCCGCTGCTGCTTCCATAACTTTCCTGTTATATATTGCTTCACATTCAAGGGCAAACTCTCTTGGATTTTCGACAGCACGCTTGTTTATTGCATCTCTATTATATGGATATGGCATACTCTTTGATTCTCCCCATTTTGTCTTTCATTTTCTCTGTCATCATAATATATTCGCGCGGATATTTGGCGTTGAATATCCGCTCAATTCTTCCATCAGAAGTTACAATCTTCGTCACTCCTCCGCCACCAAGTGCAAAGACTGAGCATATCTCTTCCATCATGCAGATATTATATATTCCCTCGTGACCAGATGTGCTCCATCCTGTATTTTCATATCCGCCTGATATGTATTTTTGCCTATATACATAATACGGTGCATAACCGAACTTTCTCAGTTGGGATGATGAATAGTCAAGCATCTCCCCCACTTCCACTCCTGTTGGTATTGTTGTATTCTCCAACATTATGCGTGAACCTTTTTTCAGCGAAAGGGTATGAACTGTTATATTCTCAGGTTTATATGCAATAACTGTGTCCAAAGTTTCGCAAAAACCATCAAAGCTGTCACCAGGCAATCCTGCAATGATGTCCATATTTAATGCTACTTTCGCCTTTTGAACCAACTTCGCAGCATGATGTACATCATCAGGGCTATGAGCACGACCGATTGCAGATAGTACTTTTTCTGACATTGACTGCGGGTTTATACAAATTCTTTTTGCCCCAAGTCGTGTCATGATTTTGATTTTTTCTTCAGTGATTGTATCGGGTCTACCTGCTTCTACCGTGTATTCTCTTAGTGCAGAGAAGTCAAAGGATTTTGCAAGGGCCGTCATGATTGTTTCAATATGTGTTTCCCTCAGTGATGTTGGAGTGCCACCTCCAATATATACGGAAATTATACGTAATTCCAACTCTTTCACAAGCTTTGACATTACTTCTATTTCTTGCATCAGAGTGTCCATGAATGGTTCTATTAAATCAAATGATCGCTCAACAGAATTGCTCACAAAACTGCAATATGCACATCTGGTCGGGCAAAATGGTATGCCAATGTATAATGCTATATCCCGCGGTGCAAGTGTGCTCTTAAGTGCGAGTGTGGCTTGTGCAGTTTCAATGCATAGTGATGCTCTATCAGGTGACACAAAGTAGGTTTCAATAAGTGTTTCATGCACAGATTGCGGACTTTCTCCTTTTATGAGAAGCTTTTCGGCAACCTTTGCAGGACGTATTCCTGTTAGAGTCCCCCACGGCAGTTTTTCACCCATTAGTATTACCCTAAATCTCCGGTGGCATATTTCATATATTTGTTAAAGCTACGCTCATAGCTGAGTGTTGAGCAATCTGCATGACCCGGATAGACTTCATAGTCCCCGTCAAGTTCTGCTAAGCGCTTAAGTGACTGCATCATTATGTCGTCACTTCCACCTTCAAGGTCTGTTCGTCCACATTCAGCACGGAAAAGTGTATCCCCTGTGAAAATAGCATCTTCACACATCAATGTAACGGAACCTGTTGAATGTCCTGGTGTTTCCAGTACTTTAAATTCCAGGTTTCCGACATTTATCACATCACCCTCCGCATAGTATGAGAGCTTGCCATTGTCATCAAGGAGATGACGGCTGTGCTTTTTAGTATGGTTCACTTCAGTTTCATGGATATACGCAGGTGCGCCTGTTGACTCCATAACCGCTTCAAGTGCAAGATGATGGTCGAAGTGTCCATGGGTCATGAATATAGCAACTACTGTCAAGTTGTTTGATTCAACATAGTCAAGTATTTCGTTCGAGTCTGCGCCCGGATCTATAATTGCACACTTTTTAGTTTCTTCATCAGTGACAACATAACAATTTGTTTCAAGCATCCCTACGGGCAGTATTTTAATAAGCATTTAATTTGTCCCTTTCTATACTATGTTTCGCTTTTTTCGTATATCGTCGCCATAGAATGTAAGCACTTGATACTCCCCTTCTAAGCGTGACATGATTTGCTCAGAGTATCGTCTGCGTAGTTCATTTATGGTTAAATTCGAATTTATTAGTGTTTTCTTTCCTGTGACAAGACGTGTGTTTACTATTTCATAAAACGCTGAAATCGTAAATGCCGTTGTTAGTTCTGTGCCTATATCATCAATGATAAGTAGGTCACATTCCAGATATCTTTTCACATCTTCCCGTGCTTTTTGCACCTCAGTTCGTAATTCATCCGAGTCGTTGGTGCGTGTGAATTTCACTTCTTCATACTTGGTAAATATAGAAGTTGCCATATCGTAAACTACAGAGTATCCATTATCGGCAACAACTCGTGCAATGCAAGCTGATAGGAATGTTTTTCCTAAGCCCGGCGCTCCATTAAAGAACAGATTCATTGAGTTACTTCCAAACTTACGTGCATATTCAACACATATCTCATATATTATTGCCATGCTTTCACGTGGCGATATGCTTGTGTCAGGGGCAGGTTTTTTGTCATAATAGTTTAAGTTGAAATTCTCGAATGTTTCATTTCCCAGTTTGAACAGATTGCTTAGTGACGCTCTCTGTTCTTCTTTGTATATTTTTTCAAGGCAACTACACATCTTAGTGCCTATATATCCTGTGTCATGGCAATGATTGCACATGTAATCATTATCTATGTAATTTTCAGGAAATCCTGCACCCTTGACTTCATCGCGGCGTTCTCTTTGCAATTCGAGGTTTTTTTGACGAATATCCTCAATGTGCAAGTTCTCATCAACGCCCAGTGCAACGCCAACCAGCTCCGACATTGTTTCTCTAAGTTGTATATCCAGCTCACGAACACGTGGTGCTATGGCATACACTTTCTGAAGCCGAAAGCTTTGCAATTCTTCATGCTGTCGACGCTTTTCTTCGAGCACATTCTTTGCACTTCTTAATATTTTTCCATCAACTGCCATGTTCTTCTCTCCAATTACTCTTCCTTAATCTTGTTTAAAAGTCGCTGTACTCTCTGAATATCTTCGCTATTTGGGTCACCGTGCTTTTTTATTCCTGATTTGTCTGAACTGTAAAAACCGTTCGTGCGTGGTTTACCTTCTTTTTCTGCAACTTGTTCTACTGTGTGCAGTTTCTTTTCATTCCAGTTTTTTAGTATCTTATCAATATACGGCCAAGTTAGATTGCCTGTCTTTGTTACTGTCTTATCGTATGCAATTGCTATTACTTCGGGTTGGAAGCCCATTGTAATCCATTCATCAACATATCGCTTTTCTGTTGCCGATAATTCACGATTTCTGATTTGCAGGATGTTTTTAATCTTTCCTCTGGCTGTTTTTCGTGCTTCCAGTGCTTTTAGATATGCTTCTGCTTGCTCAAGAGTGAATATTCCTTCTCTTTCCCACGTGAATGCTGCTTTCTCAATGTATCTTACTGATGGTGCTCGTCCATCCCCTTTTGCTTTGCATTCGTTAATACAGTGTGTAATTAGTTGCAGTATAACTTCGGTTGGTAATCGCAGGTCGTTGTATATAACAAGCAGGCGTTGCAGTTCGTGCTCTACCAGTATCTTCCCTAGCTTCTGTTGGGTTTCATTAACAATAACTGAGAAGCCCGGATCCGACTTTAGTTCATCTCTAATTTCGCTGTCTGTATATTTGCGTGGTTCTTTGAATGGTTCGTTTTTGGTCGATATTATTTGCTTTTGTTGGTCTGTCGACCCCTTGTCAGGCTCGTTCGACCTCGTCGGTGTGTTTCCAACCCCATTCCCTGCAATTGCAGTAGGTTGTGTTTCATTTCTAATGTCCAATTCATCAAGTTGTACAAGTCCAAGTCTTGAAAGAACGGCCATCGCCGAAGCCACCCAGCCCATGCTTTTATCAAGGGCTTTTGCTACTTCCGATGATGTTTTTTGTCCTTGCGATCTCAGAATATATAAATACAGCAGTGCAGCATCACTGTCACCGGCTCGTATTAGTTTGTCAATAGTTTGCCCGGTTAGGGTGAATGTTTCCGAACCGGGCAAAGTGATTCTCATATTAGACATTATTCTCCATGTTAGCCTTTAATCTTTGCAATAAAATCTTTCAGCACATCTTCTACATCAGGATGTCCTATTTCTTGTAGGCTATACTCGACTCTTGTTGCCGGTTTATCGATATTGATAACACGTTTTAGATCAATTGGTGTTGCAATGATTACTGTGTCGCAATCTACACGCTTGATTGTTTCTGCTAAATCACGCATTTGCTCTTCACCATAACCCATTGCAGGCAGAATGTTTTCAATATGTGGATATGTATTATATGTTTCTGCAAGTTTACCAACTGCATATGGCTTTGCGTCTACAATTTCAGCTGCACCAAAGCGCTTCGCAGCAACAACACCCGCTCCGATCTTCATTTCACCATGTGTTAATGTTGGGCCATCTTCAACTACCAGTACACGTTTTCCTTTAATCATTTCAGGATTTTCAACACTTATTGTAGAAGCTGCGTCAATAACTATAGCTGACGGATTTACTCTTTCAATGCTTTCTCTGACTGTTAAGATGTTTTCATAATCTGCACTGTCAATTTTATTTATGACTACAATATCTGCAAGTCTAAGTGTTACTTCGCCAGGATAGTATGAAAGTTCATGTCCGGGTCTATGTGGATCTGTGACAGCAATCATCAAATCTGAATTGTAGAATGGGAAGTCATTATTTCCGCCATCCCATAAAATAACGTCACATCCGTCAGGATCATTTTCTGCAGCACGTAATATTGCTTCATAATCAACGCCTGCATATATTACATTTCCACGCGCAATGTGTGGCTCATATTCTTCCATCTCTTCGATTGTACAATTATGCTTTTTCAAGTCGTCAATTGTTGCAAAACGTTGTACTTTTTGCGCTTCCAAATCACCATATGGCATTGGATGACGTATGGCAATAACTTTTAGTCCGTGTGCCATCAGTACTTCTGCTACACGGCGTGATGTCTGACTTTTACCACATCCTGTACGAACCGAACCAACTGATATCACAGGCTTTGTGCTCTTAATCATTGTGTTTTTGTGCCCAAGCATTGTAAATGCAGCACCAGCAGCATTTACCTTTGCTCCAAGACTCATTACATATGAATATGGTACATCACTATATGAAAACACACATGCATCTGCATCTAGTTTTACAATAATATCTTCCAGTTCACTTTCCTCAAAAATCGGAATTCCGTTTGGATATAATTCTCCTGCAAGTGATGCAGGATATTTTCTATCAGCTATGTCTGGAATTTGAGCTGCTGTAAATGCAACAACTTCATATGCAGGATTATCCCTATAAAATACGTTGAAGTTGTGGAAATCTCGTCCTGCTGCGCCAATGATTATAACTTTTCTCGGTGTCATACAATAATGCCTCCCATTACTTAATAAAAATTCACTTTTTCGTTATGACAGTATATCAGTATAAGTGGAAAAATTCAATATGAAGTAGCTCTAAAAATCCTGTAAAATTTGACGCAAAGCCATAGTACATGGTACAATATCGCCACTTCAAGCTCCATATTGGGAGTAAAAGGAATAACAAACTAATGGATAAAAAACCTACAGAAAAGCAATCAAAAATAAAAGAATGGGTAGCAAAAAATAGAGTTTTAGTACGAATTGCAGTTGTACTGTTTGTGTTTGCTCTATTTCTTTTTGGGAGTCGTCCTGTATGGTTCCATGAAGATATCGCCCCCCATGAAGTCACTCCACAACAAATAGATGATGGAGATATCCCTGACCTACAGATTGATGATGACCAAAACATGGACGAAGAAATATATGCTTATGCATATCTCTATGCCTATGTTGATGATGCAGAGTTTCGTGCTGTATGGCTCACATCTGTACTGAACTTGGATTTCCCATCTCGTCAGGGCATGTCTGCTGAGGAGCTAAAGCGTGAAATCGACTATATTGTATATCGAACTGCGGAAATGGGGCTAAATGCCATAATTTTCCAAGTTCGCCCAACAGGTGATGCATTCTATGAGTCATCAATTTTTCCGTGGAGTCACTGGCTCTCAGGCACTCAGGGGGAAGGTATACCTGGATTTGATCCACTTGAATACATCATTGAAGCCAGTCATGCAATGGGCATTGAACTTCATGCTTGGCTCAACCCTTATCGTATAATTCACACTGCAATGAACAGTTCTGATCCAAATACTCTTTCGTATGATAACCCTGTCCGACAACGCCCGTACCTTGCAGTTGCTTGGTCTGAGCCGGGCGGACGTTCAGGCTTGTTCCTTGATCCCGGCTTGCCCGAAGCCCGACAACTGATTATTGATGGTATTGTTGATCTCGTTAATAATTACAATGTCGACGGTATACATTTTGATGATTATTTTTATCCCGGCACTAACTTCAATGACGCAGCTACATTTGCACGTTATGGTAATGGCATGGAACTTGCAGACTGGCGTCGAGAGAACGTTAATATGCTCATAAGAGAGATTCAAACAACTATTCGAGAAATAAATGAAGAGCAGGGTCGAAATGTACGCTGGGGAATCTCCCCCTCTGCAATTTGGAAAAACGAAGCAAGCAGTCCGCTTGGAAAACCTGTACCTAGTACATTTGAGTCATATCATGTTTTATATGCCGATACACGTCTTTGGGTTCTAGAAGAATGGGTGGACTATATTAACCCGCAAATTTACTGGTATATTGGCTTTGCAGCAGCAGACTTTGTACCCGTTCTGGATTGGTGGATTGATCTCTGTCGTGACACTAATGTGAATCTTTACATTGGTCATGCTGCTTGGAGAGAGGATCTTAATGAGCAAGCGCCTAACTGGCAAGGCGAAATTATTCGCCAACTTGAGATGACCGGAGAGTCAGATGTGGTTGGTGGTAATGTCTTTTTCCGTTTTGAACATCTTAGAGGTGCACTGGGTAATACTCTACGACAATTCTACTTGGAGCGAGATGGTATTGATGTTCGCGAGCCGCTTATGGTACTTGATACTCTGTCTATTGGATTCCCTGATCATAATGTCACCTTAGGTGCGTCCGCAGCAAATTCAAGATTTAACATGGTTGGCACGAGCGTTCCCGGCATTCCTCTATTCGTCAACGGAGAGCGTGTTACAGATCGGACCGTAGAGGGGTTTTTTTTCTATTTCGCTCCCCTCTCATCAGGCACTAATGTATTCACTTTCAGCCAACATGGGCAAACAGATGTTACCAGAACTATTACAGTCGGTGGTGGCGGTGGTAGAGGTACACAAGATAGTACTCCTACTGCTACCATAACAGAGGTTACAACACCTCGATATGCAACTGTTATGACTAATGAAGCATGGCTATTTCCATCAAATACAACCACAGGTGGTTCTGATTTTATGCTGGAAATAGGTCAGGTTGATCGAATTATTGCCGAGTCCACCAACAATATGGTTAGGCTTTCAAACGGAATGTGGATAAGCAGAAATGCCATATCTGTCCGCAATATCGAAGAAAATATCGAAGATGTGCTCCATAATGGAACCTATCAGGTTGGAACATATTATGATGTTATTGTCTGGGAAGCTGATGAATTTTCAGCTGTTCATGCAACATTTAATGGAACTGTTTTACGACTTAACTTCGGAATGCATACAGAAGCGCCACCTTTAACACTTCCCTCTAACTTGGCACGCACCCTTATTTATGAGCATAGCTCCGGAGTACGAAACGATATTCCGTACATTGAATTTACAATCAGAGAAGATGCTAATCTCGAAGGTTTCTTTGCTGTGCTAGATGAAGAAGAGGAGGAGTTTCGATTCTACCTTAGAAGAAGAAAATCTCTTGCAGACGGCGATTACCCACTCACAGGCATTACCATACTGCTGGATCCCGGACATGGTGGCAGTTACTATGGTGCTCTCGGACCATTCGGAACCGCAATAGCTGAAAAGCATATTGTACTAATTAACTCAGAAAAGCTCGCTGAGCGACTTGAGGATCTTGGTGCAACAGTTTATTTAACCCGTGAAACAGATGTTGATGTAAGTCTTCAAGCACGAGTTAATATGAGTCGAAGAATAAAGCCTGACTTATTCATTTCACTTCATGTAAATTCGGTTGTAGAGTCCACAAATGCTTATGAAATCAGCGGCTTCACCGTATGGTATCGAAATCCAAATTCATCAGACCTAGCCCAAGTTATGCTAGATGTTATGTATGATATAAATCCCGACACAAATAGAAACAGAAATATAAATCAAGCAAACTTCTTCGTCTGTAGACCAACTTGGACACCTTCAATCTTATTAGAGTCCAGCTTTATTAAAAACATTGAGGATTTTGTCTGGCTTCTTGATCCTGAGCAACAAAATCGCATGGCAGACGCAACTGTTGAAGCGATTCTTGAGTACTTTTCGTAGTGATTATTAATTCATCATTCAAGCACATTTCACCTGCTGATGTTCAAAGTTTTCTCATGGAGATGATAAAACTTCGACATCAGTTTTTGTGCATATTAAACATGCTGTTTTGTGGCTTTTTACATAATTTTTACAATTTCATTCTTTTTCATTGCAATTAATCACACTTTCATTTAGTATACTTACTAATATACGCTAAGTAAATCATGATTGATAAAATATCCACATAAGGAGATTAGCGTGAATAATCACGCTAACCTGAGAAATGTACTAATTTCTCTCCAACTTTGTTGGAAACCGAAATTGATGCACAAAAAGTCCATTTCTTTCATGGGCGCATGGGCGATTTGTGACTTAATTTGCAGAAAGGAATGGACTTTATTATGCAGAACGAACTTTTATTACGTGACTATGATCCAATTTCAATGCAGCAAACACCCGTAACAGAAGTTTTGAAACCAAAGTTCCCTGTTTTTGATGCTCATATTCATATTGGAGTACTACAAATGGATCGCCAAGATCCTCCTGTAAATGTTGGGGATATGGTTGATAATTTAAAGAACTCCGGTGTTGTCGGAGTTGTTAATCTCAAAATGTTTTGGGGCAAAAGACTTGAAGAGCATATTAAATCTCTTGAGGGTTATGAGGACTTTATCCATACATTTGCCTCTGTAGATGTTACACGTCTTGAAGAACCCGACTTTGCAACCTATGTTGATGATTTATTCAAGCAGTTTAGATCAATGGGAATTCGCGGATTAAAATTTTGGAAAAATATCGGATGTACTATTAAAGACTCAAAAGATGAGTATGTAAGACCTGATGATAGCAGACTACGTCCTATATGGGACGCAGCTGCCAAGTACGGTATGTTAGTGCTTTATCATATAGCTGATCCTGTATCATTCTTCACTCCTGTTGATAGACATAATGAGTTTTATGAAAGTCTTTGCAACAATCCCGATTGGTCATTTTATGGTGACAATCGCTACTCATTTGAGCAATTGATGGAGCAACAGGATACACTACTTTCTCAAAATCCTGACACGACATTTGTAATTCCACATGTGGGATCTTATGCAGAAAACTTGGCATGGGTAGGTGCTCAATTAGATAAACATCCGAATATGTATATCGATAATGCAGCTCGAAACAATTTACTGGGGCGTCAGCCATATACTGCCAGAGATTTCTTCTTACGTTATCAGGATAGGATTCTTTTCGGAACAGACTATTTCTCCGGATCAGATAAAACAACAACAGAACAATTCTATGCCGATCACTATCGTTTCTTTGAAACCTATGATGAATACTTCCGTGCATATCGTACTTGGGGAGTAGGACAGGGGCGCTGGAATGTATATGGTCTTGGATTACCTGATGAAGTTTTGAAGAAATTCTATTATGAAAATGCACAGAAACTAATTAAGTTCTAATTTTTGCAGGAGGGTAAGTTTTTGCAAGCTAATACTGTAACACCAGCTGACAATAAGTTGGGTAGAAGAGGTCTGTCGCGTAAGCATCGCGACTACATATGGGCGTATCTTTTTATCGCACCAACAGTAGGTGGCATTCTACTATTCTTGATTGGACCCATGATTTACTCATTCTTCATGTCACTTACTGCATGGAACGTTATTACAGATCCTGTCTTTATAGGGTTCGATAACTATATAAGAATGTTTAACGATAACCTCGTAAGAATGGAGCTCGTTAATACGTTGCTATTTGCTCTGTTCATCGTGCCTTTTAATCTTGTCTTTGCTTTATTGATTGCTGTTTTGCTCAATAGAAAAATACGAGGAATAGGTGGCTTTAGAATTGCCATGTTTCTTCCATACATCACATTACCTGTAGCCAGTGCTGTTGTTTGGCAACATATGTTCAACAATAGATTTGGAATGATTAATGGCGTTTTAAGAATGCTGGACATTCCCGTTGTGGACTGGCTGGGTGGTTCAGGTACTGTATTTACCATTATCGTAGCAATGACTGTCTGGGCGAGCATGGGATATTTTAGTATTATTCTACTCGTTGGATTAAAAAATATGCCTATATCTTACCATGAGGCAGCTAAGATTGACGGAGCAAGCTCAGGTCAAACATTCTTTAAGATCACGTTGCCACTCTTAACACCGCAAATATTTTTCGTTGTTATCATGTCAGCAATTGGTGCATTCCAGATGTTTGACGCGATACTCATCTTTGGCCGATCAATACATATTCGTGATGGTATTAGAACACTAACATATGGTATCTACGAGCGAGCCTTTCTTTTCCATCAAATGGGTTATGCAACAGCAAACGCTGTCGTGCTGTTTACCTTGATTATGCTTGTAACAATAATGAATTTTGCATTCCAAAAGTTTTGGGTGCACTACGATAACTAACGAAGGGAGAAAACAATGGCTAAAAGTGCGTTTTATACAAAAGTCTTCACAGTAGCAATACTTTCCATACTGGCTGTAGTTGCAGCTACGCCATTTGTATGGATGATTTTAACAGCATTTAAGACTGAGCGAGAAACAATGCTGATACCAATGCAATTTTTACCAGAGTCTTTGAACTTCGAAAACTTCGTATTGGTTTTCACACGTTTTAACTTCCATATATATTATTTAAACTCAATAATTACTGCGATTGGTATAACAATTCCACAAGTTTTCATTTCCTCTTTTGCAGCATACGCATTTGCTCGCATTGATTTCCCCGGCAAAAATATCATTTTTGTCGTATTGATGATGGGTCTAATGGTACCACTGCAAATGATTTTAGTACCTCGCTTCGTATTAATGATGTCCTTTGGTTGGGTGAATAATCTCATTGCTGTTATTATTCCGGGCATACCAAGTATCTTCGCTACATTCTTCATACGACAGCATATTATGACGATCCCAAAAGAGCTTGATGAGTCTGCGCGTATTGACGGATGTTCTCATCTAGGTATATTAACCTTAATTATTCTACCTCTCAGTAAATCAACATTAATTGCAATGAGTATCTTAACACTTGTATTCGCATGGAATGCATTGATTTGGCCATTAACTATACTTAGCTCTATGGACAACTTTACATTGCCTATCGGCATTGCAAACTTCCAAGGGCAATTTATCGTAAGGTTTAACGATCTTATGGCCGGGGCTACTGTTGCAGTACTTCCCATACTGGTGGTATTCCTTATAGGACAGAAATATTTTCTGGAGGGCATATCCACTACAGGTCTTAAGGCTTAAGTAATCACTGATTTAATCAGCGTTTATTTAACAATATAATCAAAAAAGGAGAAAAAATATGAAAAAACTACTTAGCATTATCCTTGCACTCTGTTTAATCTTTGTCGTCGCTGCATGCGCAGCTGATCCCGGAACACCAGCGACTGACGATGCTGCGACAGGTGACGCACCGGCAGCTGTTGGTGAAGGCGTAACACTCACATTCTGGTATTGGGATATCAACATGCAAGAACAATACAATCTCATGTTTGAATATTTCTATAACTTAACCGGAATAACTGTTGAACAAAGCGTAATCCCTTGGGGCGACTATTGGACAAACCTACAAACTGCGCTACCTGCAGGAGCAGGTCCGGATGTCATGTGGATGAATCACTCAAATGCAGTAACATACATGCCCTCTGGTCTACTTAAAGACATCTCTGATTTCGGTCTTGATATGTCAGGCTTTGTTGACACACTATACGTACCATTTACATTAGAGGGTCAACTATATGGTGTGCCGGTATTCCTGGATTCAATTGCTCTTTTCTACAACAAGAACGTATTTGATGCTGCAGGAATAGCACATCCACCTGAAAGAGGTTGGACATGGGATGAAATGCGCGAAGCAGCTATTGCATTAACTCAAGTAGAGAATAATGAAGTTTTAGTTTATGGCTTAGCTTTCCCAACAACTGTCCAATCCGGTCCTAATAACTTCATCTGGCAAAACGGCGGAGAGTTTATGAGTGATGATCGTACTGCGTATGAATTCAATCGTCCGGAAAACATTGAAGCGCTACAATTTTGGCATGATCTAATGTGGCAAGACAGAGTTGCGTTAACACCTGTTGAGCAATCTGAAATGAACGGTCAAGGCGAAATGTTTATGGCTGACATGGTAGCTATGGAAATCAATGGTCTATGGCGTACAGCTCCATACTATGATGCATTAGGAAGTCAGTTAGGAATCGCTCATCTTCCAATGAGAGTTCAAGAAGCCAGCACATTCCATAACCTTGCATATGCTGCTTCTGACAACACTGCACATCCTGAAGCTGTAAGAATTTTCATGGAGTTCATGACAACAAGCACAGCCGGCGATTTCATTGCTCCTGTATTCTTACCTGCACACAGCGACAGCCAACACTTGTTCTTCGAAAACTTTGGCGATATAGCTGTTCACGTATTCACAGACGCTATGGAATATGCACGTCCACTTCCAATTGCATCTATCAATGCAGGTCCTGCACACAGCTTAGCAGCTCAAGAAATGGAAAGAGTGTTTATGTCTGATGCCATCACAGCTGAACTACTGGCGTCAGTAGACGAAGCGCTCACCGCAATGGTTCATAGCTAGTTAGCTATCAGTCTATGCATTACAAATGGGCGTCCGAAAACGGGCGCCCATTTCAGCCAAACATGACCAAGAGTATCGAAAGGATGATCATAAGTTTGAATAAATTCAAACTTTTAATGTGCCAATTTGCTCTCCCTGCGGGAAACCGCAAATTAATGCACGAAATGACCATTTCTTTTCATGGTTATTGTTGTGACAAGGAATATCGAAAGGAATGATCATAATTATGATAAAAGCGATTTTAATTGGAGCCGGTCAAAGAGGATATATTTATTGTGACTACGCACTAAGTAATCCTGATGAACTTCAAATCGTTGGAGTAGCAGAACCCGATCCTGTCCGTCGCAAAGTTTTTCAAGAAAAGCATGGCATAAGTGACACAGATAGCTTTGAAACATGGCAAGAAGTTTTTAAGCGTGAAAAGTTTGCCGACACGGTCTTTATTTGCACACAAGACAATATGCATTATGAACCTATAATGGAAGCTATAAATCAAGGGTATGATATATTGCTGGAGAAGCCCATGTCCCCTCTTCCTGAGGAATGCGTAAAAATCGCACGTGCTGCTGATGAAAAAGGCGTTAAAGTTATGGTATGTCACGTGCTCAGATATACACCATTTTTTAATAAAGTTAAAGAAATCATTGACAGTGGTGAAATTGGCGATGTAGTAACTGTTGTCCATAATGAAAATGTTGGTAACTTACATCATTCCCACAGCTTTGTGCGTGGAAACTGGGGCAACAGTAAAGTCAGCTCTCCCATGATTTTGGCAAAATCCTGCCATGACTTAGATGCCATTCAATGGCTGATTGGCAAAAAATGCGTGCGTCTTTCATCTTTTGGTTCATTATCATATTTCACAAAAGAAAACTGCCCACAAAACGCACCGCCACGTTGTACCGACGGTTGTAAAGAGGACTGTCCATATGATAGCCGCAAGCTATATTTGAACAGCGACAATGCGTGGTTCCGCTCTGTGGCAGCCGGTCACCATGGTGCAACTAATGAAGATGTCGAGGCTGCGCTTAAAACCGGTCCATACGGACGCTGCGTATTCCAATGTGACAATGATGTGGTTGACCACCAAGTTGTATCATTAGAGTTTGATGATGGCGTAACTGCTGCATTCTCTATGTCATCCTTTACACCTGATATTAGTCGCTCGTTAAAGGTAATGGGCACAAAAGGCCAAATAAAGGGTCATACCGAGCCTAACTCTATAAAGGTATATAGCTTTGAAACATGCGAAGAAAGAGAGATACTCATAGAAGCTCTCGATGGTCACGGTGGTGGCGATACAGGAATCATGGTAGCTTTCTGTGGATATTTAAATGGCGACGGAGAAGCCGATAGCTCCATAGCTGAAGCAAGTATATCCGCAGCTAACCATATGCTGTGCTTTGCAGCCGAAAAGTCAAGACTTGAAAACGGTAAAGTTGTAGAAATCCAAGAGTTTGTTGATAGTTTTTAGATTGCTTCATATACGATAGAGCCCTGTGATTTGTCAGTGTAATCACAGGGCTTTGGTATGTTTGCTATATATGACCATTCCTTTCAGTGTCCTCAGTCACAAAACAATCATGAAAAAGGGATGGTCATTTCGTGCATTAATTTGCGGTTTCCCGCAGGGAGAGCAAATTGGCACATTCTCGGGATAAGTTTGAATTTATTCAAACTTGTCTTCACCTAAACACCAACTCATTTGCCAATGAGAAAGTTTCTCTGAAAAAGTAGATGGCTTTCCTATGCCAACCCGGAGTTTCTGCTGCAACACCATATGCATTCAGTCCCGCTCTTTCACCAACAAGCCTTGCTCTGTAAAGATGAAACTCGTTTGACACAATGGCAACTCGAGCATTCTCAATATCTATACCATTTGCCTCCATAATCTCAATGGCGAAATTGATGTTCTCATGGGTGCTGGTAGAAGCATATTCTCTCCAAATCCGATTATCATCTACCCCTCTGGCTATGAGAAAATCAGCCATTGCGTCAGCTTCAGTGACCGTACGACCTACTCCCAGCCCCCCGGTTACAATAATCGGAATGTCCGGTCGTGTCTGGGTAAACTCAATTGCTGCATTTAGACGAGACGCAAGGATTATGCTAGGTCTGTCGTTTATGAGCCCTGCACCTAGAACTATTACTACATCAACCTCAACATCGTCTGTACGTGCTCCTGATATTATCAAGCCTTGTAAAATGACGAAGCATAAGATTCCAATTATTAAGCATACGAAATAGCAACGCTTGAGTATTCTGGCAAGTCGTGAGTACTTTTCACTTGCGCTGAGGGTCCAGAGCACCATGTATGCCAATATAACAAAGGACAAACAGCCGAAGAACATTAAAAAGACGTGCATATGCGCTACTCTAAGTTGCGTTAAAATGAAAAAGAATCCACATATTAATGCTGCAACTATGGTGGCTGAAATTGTAGTATTCCGTCGTTGTTTCATGGTTTTATTGTTATCTGTTCGCATATATCTCCTCATTCTTTAACATTGCAAGTGTTGCTGTCAGTGCACAGCCTGTAACCCAAACATTTGGCGCAAAGCCTGTACCTTCGGCAAAGTGCCCCTCAGGCCACATAAACACACTCGTTCCGAAAGCAAAAGGCATTCTTGTGTTCGGTAATCGTAAATGGGGATAAGCCATATTGGATATTATACACCCCATTGTGTTTTGCCCAATTACTATAGTATTTTCTATATTAAATATCAGATCCGTAAACATCTCCCCTGCTGAGGCAGTGTTTCTATCAATAAGCACAATTAAAACTTGTTCTCTCTCGGCAATATGTCGCTCAGTGAGGTTGCGTATATTAAAGCCATTTACAGTCGTTACTTCCTCAAACAAAAACTCCAGAGATGACCAATCATCATCAGAAAAGTAGAATGGATTCGTTTCCGATGTATCACCCCAAGGTGTCCATATAAACTCATACTCATCATTCCAGTTTTCCATTTGAACATAATTGCCATGTATAACTTCGCCTGTAAGCAGATACGCCCACTTCTGTGTCAATATAATCATTCCACCTGTATTTGAGCGTATGTCCAAAATAACAACAGGTTTGTCGCGCACCTCTTCTGCATAACTGAAAAAGTTGTGGGCATACACTCCATAAGGTGTTGCACTCATGCCCATCATCGACTCCAGAGAAACTACAGGAATTCCATCAACATAGATCAGATTCGACGGTGATTGGAATAGGTTCCAACTAACAGGTACATGCCTTAGTTCCAAATATTCACTGGTTCCGTCCTCATATTTGATCACAGCTGTATAGGCTGCCCTAGATGTACCCTCTCGTTGCAATACAGGTGCGTAAAAGTGGTGACCATATTCATTCAATTGCAGACGCATTAGCTCTCCAACATCATAGCCGACTATTTCTTCAATATACAGTCCGCTCTCACGGTTGCGAAATCTCTGTCCTGATCTTTCGAAGAAAATATCATCACTTGTAAGAAATGTATACTCTGCAACGTATAAATGCTGCCCGATAAAAAAATGGCGATCGTTGATTATTGGAGATAGGTATCTGTGTATTATTTCACTAAATAGTGCAGATGCAAGATTGCTTCCATCGAATTGATTTAATTCTTCAAGTATTTTCTCTCTTGCGGGTTCGAAAACCTCATCTCCTCCAAAGTATTGATAAACACCATATGCATACCGCAATGCATCGAAAAGAACATCCACATCTTTAATGGCATTTTCTCTCGAAACAGTAGGCGGCATTCTTGGTATAACATCATGACCCATTATTAGAGGTCCCATATCATAAAACACAAAATCACGACTGTAGGCAAGCTCTCTGACTGTTTCTTCATTAACTTTCTCAATACTGAGTCTATATTCATTTGCTGAATCTAGCAAAACTTGAAGAGTTGTCCTATCATCCGGAAGTAGTGGCTCTTCTATTGGTTCTTCTTGCTCTTCTTGTTGGGGTTCTTCCTCAGGAGGTTCTTCTTGATGAGGTTCTTCTTGTTCATCTGCATTATCTTCCATAGATATATCTGTATCAAGTGGTGTATCTATGTCAGCATCTTCGCATGCAAACAAAAACACACTCAGCACAAGGCATATAATGAGTATAAATGCGATTTTATGTATTCTTGTCAACATACTGTAACTCCTCTTCCACTCTTCCGCAAGCGATACTGATGATTGCAAAAGTGGTAACTCTACGACTCTTCGACGGCCATTTTAACTATGTTTGTCAGAACTTCAACAGACTTTTCCATTTCTTCAATGCATACAAACTCGTACGGTCCGTGTGCATTATATCCGCCTGTGAAAATGTTCGGACATGGAAGCCCCATAAATGACAAGCGAGAACCATCCGTACCACCTCTTATGGGAATTTCTATTATCTCAACACCTGCTTTTGTAATGGCTTTTCTAGCAAGATTTGCTACATTGGGATGATCTTTTAACACTTCTACCATATTATAATACTGGTCTGTTATTTTCAATGAGAACATACCACTACCATGTTTCTCATTCAAATCATCTATAACCTTTGTGGTGAAAGCCTTACGTTTTTCAAACATTTCTCTGCAATGGTCACGGATAATATATGTCACATCAGTTTTTTCGCAGGCAGCCTTGATGCCAAGCAGATGATAAAAGCCTTCGCGAGCTTCCGTAGTTGCAGGGGTTTCGTCGGGCGGGAAGGCTTCAATAAGCTCAGGAAGATAAAGTGCTGAATTAATCATTATTCCTTTAGCTGTACCAGGATGTATTGTTTTACCATTAATTGTCACTACTGCAGTGGCAGCATTAAAGGATTCAATTTCAAACTCACCCAACTCTCCAGCGTCAATTGTATAGGCAAAATCAGCACCAAAACCTTTAACATCAAATTGATCAGCTCCCCGCCCAATTTCCTCATCAGGGGTAAAACCAATCATTATTTTTCCATGTTCGATTTCAGGATGATTTATCAAATACTCAATAAAGGTCAGAATTATCGCAATGCCAGCTTTATTATCAGCTCCCAAAAGAGTTGTTCCATCCGTAACAATGAGGCTCTTCCCTACTTTATCTTTGAGTTTCGGGAACTCAGCAGGGCTTAGTGAAACTCTTTCGTTCAGGGCAATATCATTACCATCATAGTTTTCTATGATACGGGCATTAACATTTTCACCTGAGCAGTCCTCACTGGTATCCATGTGGGCGATGAATCCTATTGTTGGTGCGGGTTTATCAGTATTTGCAGGCAGGCAGGCGTAGACATATCCCCACTCGCTCATGATCACATCTGAAAGCCCCAGCTCTGTGCACTCCTTTACCAATTCTTTTGCAAAAACAAGTTGCCCCTCTGTTGATGGTATTGTCTCTGATTCAACATTTGCGGTGGTGTCATATTTCACGTATTTCAATAATCTTTCTGCTACAGTTTTCACTATATTCTCGCCCTTTCTGTTTTTGTTCTGTCAACATAGTTTGACAGTCACTTAAGTGATTTCGATTGTCCATGTGTGAGCATAGCGTTTACTCTTTAATCTGGAGTAGTTCTAAAGGTGCGCGGTTTGTAATCAACGATGCACCTAAAAGTGACCCTACTAAAGATCCAAATATATACAGTAACGCAAGTATTGGTGTAGATAACTCTGACCTTATACCAAAAATTGGTAATACAAGAAAGCCTATTAATAAGCCACAAGCGACAACGATCAAATGCTCGCCCACCAGCATGCTTTTTGTATACTTTTTACTATATCCTAAAATACGCAATATAGCAGCTATCTTTGCGCTTTGGATTAACAGTAATAACCCAAGCCCTGCAGCTATCAGTATTGAGAGACTTACTGCAACGGGATAAAGTAGTACCAGAAAAGCTAAGTTTCGATCCATTTGGTTAACAACTACACGTAACTCAGTGTCGTGCAAAAGAATATTAAGAGCACGATGACCGGTTTGTCTATGTCTGCCAATTTGTGCTTGAAGCTCATCTCGTATTTCACTAAGTTCTCTATTGGCTGCAGGATCTACATCAAAGCGGAGCCTGCTATATTGTAATGCATCTCCACGAATAAGTTCAAGAGCCGTGAAAGGAAGTAACACAGAATTTCTTCCTCCTATACGACTTATACTGCCATTATGGCTACCAATGATTTGAATGGGAACTACAAAAGAATCACTGACGCCCCACATATTTGGGAAGTAGTGGCCTATATACGCAAAATCACCCACAGTAAGCCCACGACGCTCTAATAGAAGGTCTGATAGTATGACAGGTATAGGACTTTGCAGTGTCCTGTCGTTATAAATAAAATCAGAGCTACTAAAATTGGGCGCAAAATCTATTTCCAAGTCGCCTGCAGCTATAGCTAGTTCACCAAACTCAATGTCAGATGCATCTATTCCTCCAGGCATAGCTTCTGCAGGTTGACCGCTATGTTCTTCTAAAAAACCATAAAAATCACTGAATGCAAGTAGTGGATCAATTCTAGCGTCTGCAGCACCCCAATAATAGGTACGTATATGTGACCAAAATTCAGACCAGAACTCAGGAGTATCTTCTACATGCTCACCCGATATAACAAAGCTTTCTCTAAAGGTTGCTTCAAAATAATAACTTGAAAAGATATTTCGCTCAAACAGAATTTGCGCAGTATGATTGAATATAACAATTTCATCAAAAGCAGAGCCGACAAAATCACCCGTACCGTCAAAACCTCGACGCACCAGCTCACCTGTAACCACAGTTGAATCATATAAACTGTCAATATCACTTTCGATATTTCTAATAGACCATTGCAAAACTCCAAGTGCACTAATTAAAAGAATGGCTGTGGTTAGCACCAACGTGGTTTTTAACGGTGCACGAACTATATGTTTAAAGAGAAAAGATATGGATGCACGAAGTTTGTTATATCGGGTTGGAATGACACTGTGAGTGTTCACCATAGTGTCGTTTGTAGGTTTTTGATCGTTGCCAGACGAAATATTACCCTCTGTGGTGTCATTTGGCACAAGTGTAACGCTCCTCCCTGACACTGTGGATGATGTTGATTTTGTAGTGTTTTTCCTTCCTTGCAGCAACTCTAATATAGGCATCTTGGCTGTGCGACTCGCCCCAACGTATAGCATAATCAACATGGCACAGAGTATAAAGACAAACTGCCCAATTAGTATTAAAACAGGCGGAGCGACACTTTCAGCATATTCCATAAATTCTAAGGCAATTGCAGCTTCCCGCAACGCAAAAATTAAGCCAAATGTTCCGCCTGACAGTATTGCTGGTAAGCTGAGAAGAATTAAAGGAATGCACATTTGTTTAATTGTGTTTTTTGCAGAGTTGCCAAGTGCATGGCAAATAGCAAAATCTCTTCGTCGTTGATGCAGGTACATGAAAACTACCAAACCAAGCACCATGATAAGTACGATCATAAATGTTATAACATTAAAAGTCGTCGTTCTGAGAATTGGCTCCGCAGATGTCCAAAATGCTTCTGCGCCTGTCGGTATAAAATGCAAATTATACCCAAGTGCAAGCAGCGCCTCATGATTTTCTTCAATAAAAGCACGCTCGTATCTTGCATCAGTTAAAACAAAACTATACCAATTACTCCATACATAGTCTGAGTATCCGTGAAGATTATCGACAGGCATAAAGTCAGCCGGCAGCAATGAATCGGGAATATAAACATAATTCCCAAAAAGAGAGGTTGCATAACCACGAGGACTCACATGCAGGGGTGAGTTTGGCAACTTCAAATAAGTTCCGACAACTTCTAGCTCCAGTTCATTTATCATAAATTCTTCGGGATTTCCCAAAACGGCAAAATCCATCATTCCATCAGCAAGAATCAAATTTTCGCGACGATAAGCCCAGCCATCCATTCCTTGACCATCCAAAAATGCAACTATGTGTAAGTCAACAATTTGCTGCTCTTTTGGAACACTCACTGTTATGGTGTCGCCAACATCTATTCCTCTTAGCATGGCAAAACCATTGTGAATCACAGCAACCGGTCTTTGTTCCAAATGGTCTTGGTGGTTTAGCAATCGTCCATGTATTAGACGAACTCTATCAAGCTCCTCATGCATTGAGGGAATTGACTCCATATCAGCTGTTGTGCGAAGCCAAACTACACTATGATTATAATGCATACGCTCTATATCATTCGCTATGCTTTCAAAACCGGGTTTACTCAAATCTGCACGACCATATGGCACAGGAATATACAGCAATCCTTGATCGTTCAAGGGGTATATGTTGAGAAAATCAGACTCTTGACCACGAGCGGGTAAAAGCGTTCGAATGCCACGCGCGTCGGACACCCAATGTAGTGCTGCTCGTATAAAGTAGCGTCCACCTTCTTGCATTGTGAGTGGATTTTCTTCACCCTCAAATGGAAAATGAATTTGTGCCCTTTGTCCGGCCTCTGCATGTTCCGGAAAACCGACCGCAACATCATCTATGTGTACACGTAAGTCCATATGTGAGCCGGTGCGACGACTATCAACACGAATCACTCTGTCAACAGTTATATAGAAGTATGCATAATGTTGCCGTTCCGGGATTTCAATATAGGCCGTTTCCATTCCATGCAATACATGTCTGTCACTGTCAATGCGTCCGCCAATATTAGCATTGTGAAGATTGTGCAAAACCGCTTCTGCTCCACGTCGCCTGTCCTCAAATGCGACATGGGGACTGGCAGCTATTATATCTGCACCATCTACAACATTGCCGTAAGATTGACCTGATATTTGTAAAAACCCAACTGATTGATAAAAAGAAGCTGCATCAAAAATTCTGTCGCGTACCACAAAATACTCAGTAGTACGCATAACAAAAGTGAATGCAGCTATTGTGATTAAAAGGAATAGAATAACAGCACGTAAAGGCTGACGTGGGATTGAAACTAAAAAGATGTTATGTTTGAACCATTTTTTCATACACACTTCCTCTTACTCTTGTATGATTATTTTGCTTTTTTGTTCTTTTCAAAAATCAAATTCAGTCCACGCAGTATAAGGTCGGGATCATGTATGATTTCACGCTTGCAGTGGCGGTATACTGTTTCTGACAGCCCGCCGGTTGCAACAATTTGTGCGCTCTCTCCCAGCTCTTCTTCAAAACGCTCTATCATGCCGTCAATTGCCGATGCCGTACCCAAAACTATACCGCTCTTCATACACTCAATTGTATTTGTTGAGATGCTTTTAGCAGGAGCTTCAAGGGGGACATTTGGCAGTTGTGAAGCTCCCCTTGCCAGAGAGTTTGCGGAGAGCGCCATGCCGGGCAGAATTGCACCACCAATTAAACTCCCCATTTTGTTTAACACAAATATTTTCGTTGCAGTCCCCATGTCAACAAGGATAATTGGTGGTTCATAATACGCAAGTGCTCCTACAGATGTTGCTACTATATCCGCACCAAGCTCTGCAGGGTTGTCAATGAGTATGTTCATGCCGGTTTTTATTCCGGCACCTACAACAATTGCCTTCAAACCTATCAATATCTGAACTGCTTCATTTATAACTCCGGTCAGGGGTGGTACTACGGAAGACAATGCCACCCCTGTTATTTCTTCTCTGTTTATGTCATGAAATGTCAAAATATTACTTAGTTGAACCGAATATTCTTCAGCAGTTCTATGGATACTTGTAGAAAGTCTAAACACATTCCTAATATTATTATTGTGGATACAACCTACAACAATATGTGTGTTTCCTACATCGATTGCTAGTGTCATATGTATACTCCTTAAATGCCTAAATTTTACAAAACGACCATGAAAAAATGGTCGTTTCGTACGTCAATTATATTTTTACTTCTTCTTTATTATCTGAATTTTGTACGCTCTGACCCGGGAAGAAGTGTACCAGGGTCCTACTTACGGTTGCTCCTACAACAAAGCCTACACCTGCTTCAATAACCGCATTTGTTGTGATTATCGCTCCAAACACCGCCAATGCACCGGCTCCGAATGTGTTTACAATGAACTCTGTGTTTCCAAACAGTAGCACAAGCGTGCTTACCCATAAAACCGTGTTGCTAATAGGTGCGGCTACACTTGCAACCACTGCACCTGTTGTTTTGCCTTTTCGCTTTTCAATAGCCAAGTAAATCAAACCGGGAATCAACCCTGCCAGCACACGGGGTATGACCATCAATATGAATGTGAAAAAGGGGTTTATGCCCATCAGTGTCGTGGCAAGGGGGCTTATTCCAAAGCCTCTCATAAATGCCGTCAATCCGAATACGGCACCTGCAATTGCTCCCCCTGTGGGTCCTACGGTTATGGCTGCTATCGCCACGGGAATCATCATCAATGTGATGGAAACGGGACCAACCATTATAAAGCCAATTTGGGTCATATCCATGACTATAATGATTGCTACAAGTACGGCCAGTCGTGCCATCTTGCCTACGTCGAGTTTTTTCGTATTCATTTTTCCTCCTTTGCTGCCGCTCCACCCTATCGTTGGATACGACGCTAAGGAGTTAATTATAGCATATTTGCATCAACAATCATAGAATTTTATTACAACAAATGACAACCCCCTCAAGAGTTATCATTTGCTTGTCTTTGTTACGCCAACTGATGCCAAGTCCGAACAATTTTGAAGTCCGTTCAGATGGGTTTGTGGTGGTAATTAAGTGACAGCCCTTACCGTACCGCTTTTACCTTCTGTACTTTCGGAATGATTCCCGATGTATTCGTCAATACTGTCTATAATATATTGCGGACTTGTCATATGAAGCCCTTCCCAGCAATTGATTATATAGTTTATAGCACCTGTATTTCTCAGGTATTCATAAGTTTCTTGTCCATCTAATCCTTTTTCATCCTTGTAAAATTCAATACAAGAAGCTAAAAACCATATTTCACCTTTCACTTCAATCATATCTGCTCCTCCGGAAACGTGATTTTTCCTGTGGCAAGTTCTTCTTCGAGTAAGTCATACAATAGTGGATATCCAAGTCGCCACACTTTGGTTTTTTCATCCTCTAACGCTTTGTAAAGTTGCGAATTATACAATAGCGTAGATGCCTCTTCCAAATTTATGTTGCGATTTTCAATAAGCAAGTTCAATATTCCGGGTGTTATCATTGCAACAACAGATGAAATACTCTCATTCATTGGGCTTTCACTCCTTGATTTCGTAGGAATCCACGAACTTTAGTATAGATAATGCTTCTGTACTCTTAAAGCAAAATTGGTCAGCAAGTTTGCTTGTCTTTAAAGTTATAATTGTGGCTTCCTCATTGAGAAATCCACCTAAATACGCTTGTATTGTAGGCATCACTTTATCATTTGCTACTGCACCGATTACCACATCATAGAAAGGACCATTGTAAATTTTAAGTCTATTATCGGCAACAAAGCGAAGCCAAACATCATTTGCAGACTCAAACTTGAGAATAGAAAGTGCATTTTCAGCTTTTTCCGTGTCAAAATCGTATACCGTAACTGTAGGAACCCCACTTCTTTGACGATTCTTGACAATTTCAGAAAATTGAACAGCCTGTTTTTCATTAGAAGTTAAATAAAACCCTGCACCAAAGTCAAGTCCTCGCGTTTGTTCAATTAGCCGTGGCTTTGTTACCATCTGATTACTACCATGATATAGAAGCATTATCTCACCCTCTTGCGATTTAGCATAACATGAGTTACGTGGAAAAACAATATGAGATAGTGAATTATTCTACTTTCATGTTAGTTTTTTTATTACATAAGCACCAGTTCAATGAAGCAATAAGAGCATCAACATTGGCATTAAGCCTTTCGTCATGAAAAATACGTAAACTTCCAAGCCTAGCCACACTTGTGTATTTTGAGATTATTGCAGCACATGTGAGATTCCTTTCATTACTTGCTGCAGCAACCAGTATAATACCATGTTGAAACAGTTGTTCTGTGACACTCCATAGCTTCTCAGCTTCGTAGTGGTGTGTTGTTCCCATACTCAAACTGATTAATTTAATATCATTTTCAGCGCACCAATTTAGAGCCACAATCACATCATTAACATTGCATAGTCCGTTTTCATCATGTTCAAGCAAAATGAAGTAGTTAGGGTGGCTACTTGCATTCATCGAATAATAATGAAGACTTAATCCTCCGTGGCTAAACCCGTGTCTAATAAATGATTTGTCTAAAGCACTTAACATACCGTTGCTAACCATATAAAATTGAGTAGTATTCTTCGCTCTGTCATATGCCTCAAAGTCGATGTCCATGTCTATAATAGCACTCTTCATGCAATCATTCCTTCACTCACTATACGTCTAAACTTAAACTGCCGCACAACTACCTGCCGTGTAGATATATATTAAACCATATTTAAGAAATTTTTAGACCACTTATGCTCATTCAGCACTCTGCTACATGAATTAATCCCACAATCTAAACAACGCCCCATCATATAATGGCCACTGACTCCAGTAAATTATTGTGTTGGATGAGACTCCGCGACTTGGAAAAACATTCGCCATACCACCAATGTATCTTGGAATAATGAACTCAACAAACTCCTGTCTTGCATAATATTCCCAACCCCACGCACCACGACGCCGATGCGCACTAAATATGTAGTATTCACCGGAATACGGGTCTTGGTGAACTGCGGATACCGGAAGCACAAAATCGTAGGTTTCTGCGCCAATGTGAGTAAGATGCACTGTGACCCCCTCTCCCGGTAGGATAGAAACCATTGTGTCACTCCAAATTCTGATTGAGTCATAATTAAAGATGTATGTATATCCTCCACAGTCAAGTAATCTTCGCTCTACCAAACTCAGCGACTCAGGCAACCCGAGCCCATCAGCAACAGCTTCTGCATAAACGCTATGCAGTGAACTCATATATTCATCAAATGCAGATAGCGGAACATACACCTCTATTGTCCATACAGCACCCACTTCGTTATGTATTTCAGATGCCAGCTCTATCGTTGAACGTGTTTCAAAAGTCCATGTGAGTGTGGTGGTTTCAAAGAATGTGAGCGCCACAAGCGGTCTTTGCGAATGTACATAAATTCTTGAATATATCGTAAAAAAAGTTAGTGCGATAATAAATAGCGTAAACAAAATTACGCTAACTCTTTTTGAAGTTAATTTTTTGTTTTCCATTATCTATTTTCACCCTCTAAAATCCATAGTTATCGAACATTTTCCACCTATCGCAGTTACTACATGACTGCTTGGGTGGTTATTTTTGTCCCGAATAACCCAAGCCCGTGCTCATATCCTCTTGACCATAAATGAAAATTATCATTGCCGGAATCATAAACATAACCGACAAAGCAAAAATTATTCCCATATTCCCTGCTAAGTTTGTAGAAATGTATACCGACATCGGCATCGCAACGCTGTCTCTAATAAAAACAACAGCCTGGTCAATAATATTCCACGCCTCTGCAAATGCAAGAACTGCCAGAACCGAAATTGTAGGTTTAATTGCAGGAACAACTATCCGTAAAAATATGACTAACTCACTTGCACCATCGATTTTACCCGCCTCAATAATATCTTTGTTAAATCCCTTTAATTGTTGCCGTACAAGAAAAACACCGAACGGAGCAAAAATTGCAGGTAAAATAATCGCCAAATAGCTGTTATTAATACCAAGCATATTTGCCGCAATAAAGTGAGGAACTAAAAGTGCTTGCATCGGCAATAGCATGATAATAATGTATGTAAAAAACAACTTTTCCTTGTGCCTGGATTTTGCGCGCTCCATACCGTAAGCCGCAAGCGGAGCAATAATCAGTTGACCGACGAGAATTGGAATTGATAATATCAACGAATTCCACATTAATCTCAAATACTCGGGACTTTCTAGCAATATTGTTCTCCAAGCAGATGTACTTATCATGTCAGGAATAAATGTCATATCGATGTAGTGCATATCTCCCGATATCGCACCAAATGCGTTTTGAGGAGTCACGAGTGACGTGTAACGTGCCGAGGCTTCTGAGTGGCTCATTAGCGAATTTGAAATAATAAAAATAACAGGCAAAAGACATATCAGAGCAGTCAATGCAACGATAAAAAGTCTTGCCCTATATAACACTTTTTTTCGAAAAGAAAGCGTAAGTTGCATTTGCTGCTCCTAACTGAAAGTCTCTGAAAGTTTTTGCTGTCCTGAGAATACACCAAGCACTAATACTGCAGTAGCCAACGACAACATTATTGCAGTAACCGACAGCCGTTGCATATTAACAAACAAAAATTGATTATTCATAAAGTGTTGTAGCATATACACCGATTGATGTGGATATGGACCGAACAGTAAAAAGATTTCCCTAAAAATCCTAAACGAGTTTATTATTGACATCATAAATGCAAGAAATGCTGTAGGCATAATATATATAAATGTCACATTATAAAATGACGCAAAAGCTCCTGCGCCATCAATTTCTGCGGCTTCGTAATACTCTTTCGGAATAAGTGTAAGTCCTGCTAAAAACAGAACCATGTTAAATCCAATATTACGAAAAAGAAAAACCAATACAATTACCACGAAAGCCCAATCTGTCATTAGCCACGGTACAGTGTCTATACCCATTTGAAACAACAATCTATTAATTGCTCCGTTATCTGCAAAAAGACTATTCCAAAAAAACACAACCGAACCGGACGGAATTATAAGTGGCAACATAAATGCAATTGCGAGTACGTTTTTATGTCGAAGGTTTCGCAACGCTGACGCGAGCATAAACGGAATAATGATATTTAACGGCAAAATAACCGCAATAAATGTCATAGAATTTGACGCCGCCAACCTAAATGCTGAGTTCGTGAGTACATCTGCAAAATTAGCGAGACCAACAAATTCTCCGCGCGCATTTGTCAGTGCATATACAAACGCCGTCACAACAGGAATGAAGAAGAACACACACATACCAACTATGCTCGGTAAGACAAAAAGCCAAATTTTGCTGTTTCTTAAAATAGCGCGAATCCTCTTCTCACTACTCTTCAACGTACAACTCCAGTCTACTTTGAATGTTTTCCAGAGCTTGCTCAACTGTTTGCTGACCTGTATACACAAGCCAGATATCCGGATACACTAACGATTTCAACACTGCAAAGTTTTGTGTCACTTCAAAGTTGAGTTGTTCCATTATATTATTTGTGTGGGTCAACGCTCTTTCTATTTGCTGTTCTCTATAATCATCTAGCGGTAATTGGATATATTGCTCGACATCTGTAAACATAAGGGCATGGTCGAACAACTCTTGCAAGACAATATATACTTGATTAGCAAATCTATTTCTATTAATCGGCAAGCTCCATGATGCGTGATAGGTTGGGATATGATGCAGACTTTCTTCATATTCCATAATGAATCGAATAAACTCCCATGCTAAATCAACATCTGAAGAATTTCTCATTATGCTAAGACTGTTATTTGACGAAAACGCTATATTCTCACGATTCCCGAAATTGAATTGAATGGGTTCTGCAAACTGTATATTAGGGTGACTTTGAAGAAAAAAGACCGATAGGCTACCCGTTGAGCTGTCCATATGCGAGTGAAATATGAGACGAGAGAGATTTGAATTGTGATTAATAAACTCCGCGGATATCGTGGTAATGCCGACTATGGATTCTGCTACAAACTCCGGCGTAAACACCACAACATAACTACCATCCATACGCATTATAGGGATATCCATGCTACGTCTGATTCTTTCTGCCATTTCAGGTGTATTTGCATTCACTTCACCTGTTTCAACATTGTAGAGCGGATAGTGCGTCAATGATCTCCAAATTGATGAACGCATATTGGGGTGAATAGTTTCATCCGGAAAGGCTAATGCAATTTGATCAAAAAGGTTTAGTTCATCATCTACTGAAACAGACGAAATTTCTGCAACATCAAGTCCTGCCCCTTCAAATAATCTTATATTTGGGTAGGCGAGCATAAGTTCCAAGTGAAGTGGCACACTAAAAAGACCACCCTGCATTTCTGATGCAGCAAAAATGTTTGAGAAATAATCATCCATGGATATTCCTCTTGGTCCATCAAACATATCATACAGATTAACAAATAATGCTTCCAAAGACATCTTTTCGAAGTTCAACATCCTTGGCATGAAATAAAATATATCCGGCGGGTCAGCAAGTAGCCTTGTAACTAAAGCAAGGTGGGATGCAGTGTCCAATGGAAAATCGTAAAATTCAAATGTAATATCAACCTGCGGATGCAACTCTTGAAACATCCGCCTATAAACGGCCATTTCCGAATCCATGCCTCTAGCAATGAAAATCGTTAGGTTTCCAACAAGCTCATCTATAGGTTCGTGTGCTAACTCGTCTGTTTCATCGCTAACATTTTGCTCATCAATTAATTCGTCATCATCCGGAATGCTTGCATCACGATTGTCGGTTACTTGATCTTGCTCGAAAAAGTGAGAGACATCAGCGTCCGGATTCCCACACGCAACAAGACTTAATAGTACTAATATTGCTACAAATAGTATGATAATTCGATACAATATACTCCACCTCCAACTATTTGCGATGTTTCACAAATAAAATGTCCTTAAAAAACACTACCGTTGTACTATTCCTGCGCATTCTGAGTAATAAAACACAACAACTACAGTCCAGTTGATACCTAATCGTCTCTATACAAAAAGTATCATGTTTTGATGTGCTTGTAAACCTTTTTTTCGTTGTTTGGAACGAACTGCACTTTGTTTGGAATGAACTGCATTTCAAAGGTGTTTATAGTTTAATAACAGTATAAATTTGAAGGTGTTTTCCTCATATTCAAAATGAATGCGTCCCTGTTCCTTCGGTAAAATTTCGCGCATATTGACGATTCCTAGTCCATGCTTATTCTTATCATTTTTTGTTGTTTGTAACTCGCCGAATTCATCTACAATCGGCGCTATTGCATAAGGGTTGGTTATGATAATTATGAGCTCACCGTGAGGGAGATACGATATTTTTACATTAATATATCGTTTTTCAGCTTCAACCCGCTCACATGCATTGCTTGCATTTTCTAGTGCGTTACCTAATATTATAGCGATGATATTTGCATCCACTTTCATTCTGGGTGGTATCGACAATTCCATTTCCAGCCTTATTCCTAATTCGTCGATGGCTTTTTGGTTATAGTAATTGAGCATTACATCTATTGCCATATTTCCGGTATTGATTATAGGACTAAAACTTCCCAGCCCGCTTTCAATATGCTTTTTCGCCTCATCATAACTCCCTTCATTTAACAAGCTCAATGTTGTCAAATGATTATATTTCATGTCATGCTTTAGTTTTGAAATCAGTTTCTGTGAGCTTACTGTAGCTTGGTATTGAACCTCCCACCGCTCTAACATCTGATCTTTTGCAAGGCTCTTCTCAAACTCCTCAAGATGTATCAAAACTGTGTTATAAATCCAGATCACCAATAATAGCATAATTGCTGTAATAATGTGTGAGATGATTAACTCAGGTACTGTCGCTAGCATTTGAGGCACCGTAGCAATAACGAGCAGTGAGTTTTGCAAAACAATTCCTTGTAGCACAACAAGAAATGCAATTGTGTATTTAATGGGGATGTTCAATTGTCTATGCTCAACTTTACCAAAAAACAGTTTTCTAAACAGTATAATACTACCTAACATAAGCGGGACAAAAATAACATTTGAAACTGTTCTGGCAACAGGTAATATATAGTGTAGTTGCGCAGCCTCACCATACTGTAAACTATAAACAGTGCTTACAGCAAAATAAGATATTACCTCTGCCACTATACCTACGCCATATAAAAATGTTGCATACACCAACTTAATACTAATATTCCCAAAAGAGGAACGTCAATGCGAGAAATGCTGCTAAATGAACACCGAAGTTAATCCATTGATTTTCAACTAGAAAAAATACATGCGTTGTTATAACTAAATAGCTTGCATATGCCACCCATATCCATCTTCTTTTTACAGCTGGCCTGAATAGTTTACTGAGAGCATAGTACGTCATACCGGAGAAAATAATTGCATTCACATATTGGATAACTAAAACTAATAGATTATCCATATCGATTTCCTCTGAATTTCATATATGCTGTTTTCGCAGATTTGAATGTTCGATTTATTCTAATTTTTGTTTCATCTTTATCTGCAAGAATAAAATCGCTGTCAACTAAGTTTTTGATATAATTAAGATTGACAATATGTGAGCGACTGCACTGCACAAACAGTTCGTTTGGTAATTTCTTCATCACTTCTGCAATGCTTGAGTAAAAACTATCTTTCCGACTTATTGATTCACACTCTACATTCCAAAGGTATAATTCTAATAATTTTGTTGTATTTCTTATGAATGCAATTTCATCCATATGGATTGTATGCAATTTTCTATTTATCTTATAATGAAGTTTCGTAGGCTCATTTGTCTTGTTAGCTGATTTCACCACTTGATTAAGCGCCCTCGTAAAATAACGCTCCAGTTGATCCATTACAATTGGTTTTTGCATAAATCGGAAAATACCAACATTAACTAATGCATCGGCATAATTTTCGTGATTTGATATGTAGATAATAATTGTGTCGTCAATTTCTGCTTTTTCGCGAAGTACAAGCCCAGCTTCAATGCCATTTACATTGCCCATTTCAATATCCATAAACACAATGTGAAAGATCATATCATTTTCAACTGCACATAAAAACTCCTCGCCTGAATTATAAAGCGCAACTTGTATTTCCGCATTTTGTACATCCTTGCTTATTCGCTCCAAGTCAATTTTGAGGTCAGCTGCTAACTTTCTGTCATCATCACATATAGCTACATGTATCATGTACATTACCTCCTTCACAAAATCGCTTAGTTACATAATTTGCATGATTGCATTGAAATATTATAGCTTAAATCAAGTTGTTGTGACTGTGGATACAATTTGTTTTTAAGTATAACTCATTACTGAATATTATGCAAAATATATCATCAAATGAAACCCGTATTTAGTCACACATATTTATTCACTTTCACAACATTTAAAATAACGGCATTATAACATTGCTGATTTGTCATTAATAAATGGTAAGTTTGTTGATCAGTTTTATAAAGATCTATCAAAGACAACGTACACCATAAATCCACAAAGCCTTGCAACGCAAGGCTTCGGTGGCACGCCAGTTGATGCCAAATCCGAACAATTTTGAAGTGTGGTCGGGTGGTTTTGTGATTTGTGTTGGCACGCAATTTTTGCAGTGCCAGTAACATAACATGTATTATTCTTAAAGTCTTGATATGCTAATATTGTCGACCAAACAACGACACAGATTCGGCTAATCAGCGACATCTCCTAGTCTGTCATATATTTTCGACCGGTCGTATAATCCTAAAGTTTATTCAACTCATCTACAAATGCCGGACGGCGAGCATTTCTAAGTAATAGTTCTTTTTTTATAGCATCAGCAGCAACATTTCCCGAAACTTTTTTATAATGCCTTATCCAATCACACACATTACGATACCCACTGCGACTAGAAGCTCTTTTTTCACTGTCAAATATTTGTACAACAAACATTTCTCCAATTTCTGCTGAATATTCCGGTAAGAGTTTTGGATAGTAGGTCTTTATCAAGTATATATTTCCATTGCAATAATCCATTAGCCGAGATTTTAGGTTTTCATTTAGCACAATATCGAGATATATTTTGCCAGGGTCTTTCTCACTCAGTACATTCAAAATATTATTAAGTATCTCCTGCCATTCGTGCTCATTACATAGCTCCTTCAGCTTATGATAGTAATTCTTTTTTCCGATTAGAAGTAACTCTATTGCAAGCGTTGTTTGCTTGGCAATATCCATTGTCTTTTCATACAGATTGTATCTGTACTCCTTAAATGCGTGAACAAACCCGCGGTCCGTGCAACTTCTTTCACCTTCTAAACATAGTTGCTCCACGCGCTCATATTTAATACGAGAATTTCCGTTTGTAATATCGAGTATGATTTTTATAAGTGTTTGCTTATCGAGCTTGTTAATAACTTCATCAAACTTCGTATTATCAGGCTTTTTTTCAGTTTTATTACGTTGGTTATCCTTCTTCAAGGCATAAAAAACTGCAACCTGATGTTTGCAATAAACTCCCATGTCATAAGGGCAATTGCAATATGTATTTGTTATATCATCACTATCTGTAAGTTTTGCCGTAACTGTATAGTCATAGCTACCTTCAACTTCTGCCACCCACTCATGGTTTTCATACTCTAAGGAAATAATATTCCCGGATTTATAATAGTCAAATCCACGCATTAGAATTGTATCGTTAATTTGATTTTCAAAGTTACGTAAATTCAAAGTTTTCTCCAATCA
>Ga0123355_10000204_pt1 | contig 73985 bp, 70 predicted proteins | sample TergutEmb28metaG_3_FD_89872 | JGI IMG/M metagenome (GOLD analysis project Ga0123355, IMG submission 89872) | Embiratermes neotenicus P1 segment gut microbial communities from Petit-Saut dam, French Guiana - Emb289 P1 | ecosystem: Host-associated > Arthropoda: Insects > Digestive system > Gut ...
AAAAGTTGGATTGGTGGGTTTTGGAATCGTGTCCAACTATGCGCAAAAGTTGGATTGGTGGGTTTTGGAATCGTGTCCAACTATGCGCAAAAGTTGGATTGGTGGGTTTTGGAATCGTGTCCAGCTATGCGCAAAAGTTGGATTGATGGGTTTTGGTGTGTGTTTCGTTGGGTTTTTATTGCTGGTGGGCGGCTTGCTTCGCTGCCTTGGACATCGAAAGCGAGGATATTCATGAAGAAATTAATAGTTGCGTTAATTATTTTATCGTTACTTTTTATGTCAGGCTGTAGAAGCACCAATATTGGTATACATACCTTCCGAGCAGAGGTGTTGGATTTTTATCCGGATTTCTATCTGTTACGTGATAAAGAAATGCTTTTCGTTTACAGCATAACCCCAGTTGGTGCCCACACTAGTGGTGGCAGGTATTTTATTAGGCGGAATGATTCTGTCATTGTACTTGACGTGGATGGCGAGCCTATCTCATATGCAGACATCTCACTGGGAACCATAGTGGATATCAAGTATTACGCAATTGTTCTCGAATCAGACCCGGCAATTTTACCAAGTGCAATCACAATACAGGTTGTAGAATAGTAGTGCATGACGAAAGTTAACCTTTGGGGATACTGTTATGTAATCTTGGAAAAATCAATTATACTCAACATATACATAGCAATCCGTCAGTGAGTCCTGTACAATCCCACAAAACACTCCATAATTACCTACTCACGAAAGGACTACAATACCCATGACACACCTACTCAAGACAGAACGACTTATTCTACACCCATCCAATGAAACCGATATCGGTTTTATGCAGGAACTTATTTCCCGCCCCGAGGCTTATTTTTACGACCCTCAAATGCAAGAAACCCCTGCCGATGTAACCAAAGATTGTGAGTGGTTTATCGAAAAAGAAGGCTGCCTACCGGGCAAAGGCGGCATTCGTTGGATTATCAAGCTCGATGGCATAAACATCGGAGAGGTTCATGTCCGATGTAATTGGGAACGGACTCTTGAATGGGAGTTTGGATATCACTTCTTAAAAGAATATTGGGGGAAAGGCTATGCAACCGAGGCTTTGCAGGCGATTATTCCCTATGCATTTACTCATTTTAAAATAAACCGCCTTGTGGCCTTTACCAACAGCAATAACAAGGAAAGCATTGCCCTACTAAAACGAGTCGGCATGGTAGAAGAAGCTCGGCTGCGGGATGTACGTATGTCGGACGGGGTTTATTGTGATGAGATGGTTTACTCCTTACTCAAACGGGAATTTGATTTGAGATAAAGGCCTCCAGCTCCTTACACCTGTCCCCTACTCTGGCAGGAAATAATAGACCTTTTCGGAAATCCACAAAACAACTTGACATCAGCTTGTTTTGTGGGTTTCTAAAGGGGGCAAATCAAGGATGGTGTTTCTATGAAAATTACCGTTTTCCATGGTAGCCCACATAAGGGTAACACCTACAAGGCTACACGCATTTTCCTTGACGAGTTAGAAAAGACTGGTGATGTTTGCATTACAGACTTTTTCCTACCCGATGCTCTACCTGTGTTTTGCAGTGGTTGCACCCTTTGCTTCATAGGCAAAAAATGTCCCCATTCACAATATGTAGACCCCATTGTTGATGCAATCCTCGCTGCGGATGCGTTGGTTTTTGCAACTCCCCACTATGGGGCCTGTTGTATGCCTGCCGCAATGAAAACCCTTTTCGATTACATTGATTTTCTGGTCCTCAATGTCGCCCCTCGGGAAGAAATGTTTGAGAAAAAGGCCTTTATTATTACCACCGGGGCTGGGTCCACTGCTGCAATAAAGCCAATTAGTAATTTTCTCAAACACTGCGGTGTAAATCGCGTCTATTCCCTGGGTTTAAGGATGTTTACAAATAAATGGGACAAGATGCCCAAAGCAAAACAGACCAGGTACGAAAAATCACTGCAGCGAGCCGCTCAAAAATTCTACAGAGCAAAAAAAAGACGCCCGTATATTTATACGGTCGTCTATTACACAATAGTCAAACACATAATTATGAAGCGATATATCGGGGCCGGCAACTTCCCCTATGATAATTGGAAAGAAAAAGGATACTTCGACAAGAGGCCGTTCTAATCCAGATGCTGCCCGATATTCTGCAATTCTTCCAGCCTTGCCAAATCACTTAAATCTATATTCTTCCCTACTTCAGATGACTTGATTTTGTCATAGTATTGGGTCTGCTTGAACGCGGTAACATCGGCGGTGGTTTTGCATTTTGACAGCGCAACAAACGCCTCCATGTGTTTTTTCGTAAATCTAAGGATTAGTTTCGAAAATAGACCGCCGACACCTCTCATTTGTTTTAGCTCATCCAAATTACTGAGATTCTCAAGATGAGCTAGGTGCTTGATTTGGTCTTCGTTTTCGGGTTTTTCTAATTCCGTCAGTAATTGCCCAACTGTCGTACCCATTACGCTAACTCAGCCTCGCTAATATAACCGGTAGCAAGAGCATTTTGCTTCAACTCTACATAATAACCGGCAAAGGATGTGGACATATAGGGGTTTACAAATACGATAGCCAAAATCCCAAAAGTAAAAGAGCTTAATAAAAACCATCCGATAAAGCTCAGGCCCAAAACAAAGAGCTTCGCCTTATGCCCATCCGTCATACGCATAGAAAGTTTAAGAGCTTCTTTTGCGGTTACATTGGGGCAATCAGCAAGAATATACGGGGTCATGGAATATGAAATCCCTTTTATGATTCCCGGGATAAAAAGTAGCAGCGTCCATAGGAAAGTAAATAAAGCCATCCATGCCATCCCGCCAACTTTGCGGAGATAGTTGACGGGGAAATTAGAGACCATATCCCCTACCCTTGTGGGCTCGCATCTATAAATTTTAGTGAAAATCCCATTAACATTTACGGTTAAGGGAGATAGGATAAAGATAGCTAATGCTATTATTATCAGATAATATAAATTCATCGAGGCAAGTGATTGATTACTAATAAATGCAATCAAAAAAGGTGTTGCAAGCATAACTACAATTATGCTGATTAAAGCAAATAAAAGAAGCGTACCAATACTTGTGCCCCATTGAGCTTTCATTGCCGATTTTGCTGTTGCCTTAATTTCCTGCCTTGATTGAATCATCTTAATCCCTCCTTCTAAATGGGGCACTGCCCCATACCCCGCCGCTACGCGGGGGATACCCCCGCTCCGCTTCCTACGGGGCCGCGCTTTGCGCGGCTACAATACATGGAAAGTATATTTTCCCTACAACGTAATTATACATTATATTACATAGGATTGTCCAAAGATGTTAATAATACATTTTTATTTCCCGGGCAATGTCTCCTGGTGATTTCCCATTAACCCTAATTACCACTGCATCCGGATTTTGATTCCTAAACCATGTCATTTGTCGCTTGGCATAATGGCGGGTGTTTTGCTGTATTGATTCAATGGCTTGAGCACGGGCAATATTGCCTTGTAAGTATTGGATTGTTTCCTTATATCCAATCCCCTGCATTGACACCATTCCAGGGTTGCAGCCTTGGGATAAAAGCCCGGCAACCTCCTTTTCCAGCCCTGCATCAAACATAGCCTCAACTCGCTGGTTTATACGTTCATACAAAATAGACCTTTCCATGCTCAAGACACAGACAACAGCTTGGTATACATCCGATTGCTTTTTTTGGGTTTCGTTGTACAGGGAAAACAACTCCCCTGTCTCCCGATTATAGCTCAATGCCCGTATAACTCGTTTTACATTATTGGGATGAATGGCTTCGGCTGCTACTGGGTCTACCTGCTGTAACATGCTGTGCAGATGAGCAGAGCCTTCAGCCGCGGCGAGGTTTTCATAGATTTCCGAATATGGGTCGGTATCTTTTGCAAAGTCTATATCCCTCAGCACCCCATTAATATAAAAGCCTGTGCCGCCGCATAATATCGGGTATCCCCTACTCTGCACATCTGAAATGGCAGCTCGAGCCTGCTGCTGATAAAGCGCAGCGGAATATGCCACATCCGGTGCAACAACATCAATCATATGATGTGGAATACCCTCCCGCTCTGCCATACTCGGCTTTGCGGTACCAATATCCATGCCTTTATATACCTGCATTGAGTCGGCAGATACTACTTCCCCACCGATCTCCTTTGCCAGAGCAATGGCAACGGCTGTTTTTCCGCTGGCCGTGGGCCCCGCGATTACATATATTTTCTCCATACTATCGAATGGGGCGGCTTATGCACCCCACGCACTCCCTTCTTCCCTTTGACTATGGTGGGGCTGTCACGTTAAGAATGCCGTAATTTCAAGGCTCGTCATCCCGGATTTAATCCGGGATCCCACTATCATTGTCGAAAGACTAAGGGGATCCCGGGGCAAGCCCGGGATGACGGGCTTTTTATTACTTCTTAACGTGACAGCCCCAAATCATACAATTTGACATATCTATACCTTTATAGTAATTTCAATCCAAAGTGCCGGGCTGAAATTACTATATTTTCAGAAAGTGTTTCAAATGAGAGTGACAAAAATCGCCACTCTCATTTGAAATCACTATAGTATGCCCGTAAAATAGAGGATTGCGCAACCGAAAGGTCGTTCGCCTCAACACAATTGAATAGGAGGAATGTGACAATGGATAACCGAAACCTAGAAAACGGCAAACCGAAACCATTGTTAGTGTACCTAGTCGCGATTTACGCGGCAAGCTTGTTGATTGCCAATATTTTGGCAAGCCATATGTTGGTAGTTTGGCGATGGAGTGCCAGTGCCGGGATTTTGACATTTCCCATAACATATATCTTGGCGTCTGTGATTGCCGAAGTATATGGGTACAAAATGGCGCGGCGGGCTGCATGGCTGAGTTTGGGCCTCAACGCGCTTATGGCGGGGCTTATACAGTTAAGCATTATGCTGCCCCAGCCGGTTTGGTATGACGGGATTTACTTTGTAACTGCCGTAGGTAGTACCTGGCGGATTGTTCTGGCAAGCTTGACCGCCTTTACTATAGGCAAGTTTGTTAACGATAGAATTTTCGCCCATCTTAAGAGTAAGCATACGGATATTACAGGATTTAAGTTCCGGGCAATGGCATCGTCGATAATAGGCCATATCATTGATTCAAGCATTTTTACATTGATTGCCTTTGTTATAAACCTGCCCTGGAGCACAATCGGGGAAATGATTCTGGTAAGTGTAATCTTAAAATGGGGCTATGAATGGCTGGCATTACCCATCACGGTTAAACTAACAAAAAAAGTACGTAAATATGAGAGCATGGAAAATACAAAATAAGCAAACCTTGCATTGTCATTGCGAGCAAAGCGAAGCAATCTAGGGAGCTCTGGGTTGCTTCGCTTTGCTCGCAATGACGAGTTTAGGATATTGAGGTGCTGTATGTCGAAGACTAAAACCCTATATGTATGCAATGCCTGCGGTCACGAGCAGTCAAAGTGGCTGGGCATCTGTCCATCCTGCCGTAATTACAGCACCTTAGAGGAAAAAGTAATACGGCCGGAAGGACCAAAACCACCTCGTATGAGCGCAATAATACCTGATGATTCCACCCCATCTCCGATTCTTTTAAGAGATGTTCCCGCAGATGATACATTCGGAGGTGCCGGACGCAAACCTACAAAAATCCCAGAGCTTGACCGAGTTCTGGGAGGTGGGCTTGTACCCGGTAGCCTTCTTTTGCTTGGGGGAGACCCGGGAATCGGTAAATCCACGCTCCTTTTGCAAATATGCCGCCATATGGCCAGCGAAGAATTTTCCATCCTGTACGTAACCGGAGAAGAAAGTGCCAGCCAAATCAAAATGCGCGCCGACAGGTTGGGAGTTAATGTCCCTGGCTGTTATTTACTTGCAGAAACAGATATGAGCAATATCCAAGCCGCCGTGGAAGAAATACAGCCCTCTCTGCTGCTAATCGACTCAATTCAAACCATGCGCCTTAGTGAGCTATCATCCCTCCCCGGCAGTGTTACCCAAGTCCGTGAATGTACCGCCTTTTTTACATACCTTGCTAAGCAGCAGTCTACGGCAGTCCTGCTTGTAGGCCACGTAACAAAAGAAGGCTCACTTGCCGGGCCTAGAGTCCTTGAGCATATGGTGGATACTGTGCTCTATTTCGAAGGTGATGGCAAAGACGCCCACCGCATGATACGAGGGGTAAAAAACCGCTTTGGTTCCACACAGGAAATCGGTGTATTCGAAATGGGTGAAACGGGACTCACAGGAATTGCCGACCCTTCCGCTTATATGCTGGCAGGGCGGCCTATAGATGTCCCCGGCTCTGTAGTAACATGCAGCATGGAGGGTTCCCGGCCTCTTCTTATGGAAGTCCAGGGCCTGGTAAGCTACACCAACTTCGGTACCCCACGCCGTACCGCCAACGGCATGGATTACAACAGAATGGTAATGCTTATAGCCGTGCTAGAAAAACGGGGCGGCTTCAAAATGCAGACATATGATTCCTATGTAAATATTGCTGGGGGCTTACGAGTAGACGAACCTGCAGCGGATGCGGGAGTAATTGCAGCCCTAGCCTCCTGCCACAAGAACAAAGCCGTAGATCCATATACCATGGTAATGGGCGAAGTAGGCCTTGCCGGGGAACTGAGGGCAATTTCCCAAGCAGAACGCAGGGTAGCCGAAGCGGCCCGCCAAGGTTTCAAATCCTGTATACTGCCCCAAGCCAATAAAACCAAGCTCCGTGTGCCAGAAGGGATACGAGTAATGGGCGCAGCCCATATCGGAGAGCTATTGGGAGTTTTGCTATAAAGCAAAAACCGACTTTTTTAAAAAGCGCGCGCAACTCAAAGCCATCCATGGCAAAGATGTCCTAAATAGCTCTGTAATACGAATCTTTTGTAATAACTATTGCAAGACAGATACCCTTTATGTACAATGGCGAAAGCGAATAATTTTAGAGAGGGTTTTGTAAACTTATGAAGAAAAAGAAAATTGCAATACTAACCGGCGGCGGCGACGCACCTGGCCTTAACGCGGTAATCTACTCTGTAGTACGTGCCTGTCACAATATGATGGACTGTGAAATTATCGGCTACAAGTTTGGATACCGCGGCCTTTACAACAATGATTTTATGCCCCTGACTTTGGAGACTACATCAGGGATACTCCATAAAGGCGGCACAATGCTATACAATTCCAACAAAGATAATTTATTCGACTACACCGTGGTAGAAAACGGTGTATCCGTTAAAAAAGATGTATCTCATGTAGGCGTTGACAATATGAAAAAAGAAGGCGTAGACGTCCTTGTGGTGCTTGGGGGTGACGGTACCCTCACAAGCGCAAGGGATTTCTCCCGTATGGGTGTAAACGTAATCGGTGTGCCCAAGACCATTGACAATGACTTAGGCGCAACGGAAATCACCTTCGGATTCGACACTGCCGTCAACATCGTAACGGAAAACCTCGGCCGTCTGCATACCACAGCGGAAAGCCACCACCGTGTAATAGTAGTGGAAGTTATGGGCCGTTCTGCAGGCTGGATAGCCCTGCACTCAGGAATAGCCGGTTCTGCCGATGTTATACTTATCCCGGAAATTCCATATAGCATGGAAAAAGTCGCAGAGAAAATTAATGAACGAAACGCCAGAGGCAAGAGGTTCTCTATTGTTGTTGTAACAGAGGGTGCCAAAGAAAAAGGCGGCTCTGCCATTGTTTCAAAAGTTGTAGATGACTCTCCAGACCCCAACCGCTTCGGCGGTGTTGCCGAGTATATCGCTAACCGCTTAGAAAAACTGGTAGATAACGAAGTCCGCCATTGCGTTCTGGGCCATATCCAACGTGGCGGCGAAACCTCTGCTGCAGACAGGCTCCTTTCAGCCAGATATGGCACCCGCGCAGCAGAACTCATAAAAGAAGGTAAGTTCGGCAATATGGTCGCACTTATAAGCGGAAATATGGCCCAAGTGCCCCTGGATGAAGTAATCGGTGATGCAAAAATATCCACTAGCGGTGACAAACTTGTTGACCCGAAGGGTGAACTGGTCAGAGTTGCAAAATCCTTGGGGATTTCTTTCGCAGATGCATAACAAACGCTCAATAAGCTTCATAATATATGGCATTGACGCCGCGGTGTTAATAGCCTTGGATCAGCTGGTAAAGTTCTGGGCCATTGCAAATTTGCAAGGCCAGCCGGAACGCCCGTTGATTCAGGGCTTTCTTCATTTAACTTATTTGGAAAACACCGGTGCCGCCTTCGGTTTGCTTGCAGGGTTTAGTGGTGCGTCTTTGCTGTTTACCATTGTGAAGCTAGTGATTTTAGCTCTTGCAATTACTTATTTTATTAAACTACCGATGGAACCTAAGTTTATTATGCTGCGCATCCCGTTACTTCTTGTAGTATCAGGAGGTATCGGCAATCTTATTGACCGGATACGTCTCGGCCATGTGGTGGATATGTTTGTCTTCCGATTTATTGATTTCCCAGTATTCAATGTGGCTGACATATATGTCACCGTGGGAGTAATTATGTTTGGAATTATGGCGTTATTTGTTGTCAAGGATGCGCCGCTATTTGGGACAACGTCCAAGGACAAGGCATGACCCGGCTCATAGTGGCCGATGCCTATAATGATGCGAGGATAGATGTATTTTTATCAGAAAATATAGATGGTTTGAGCCGCAACACAGCTCAGCGCATAATATCGGAAGGCCATGTCACCATCAATAATCGCGGGATAACAAAGAATACACGGCTTAAAACAGGGGATGAAGTGGTATGCATCACCCCCTCCCCTACTCCGTCTGAGGCAGAAGCCGAGGCCATCCCGCTGGATATTGTATATGAAGATGCTGACATTATTGTGATTAACAAACCTCAGAGGATGGTTGTCCATCCGGCAGCGGGTCATCATAGTGGTACTTTGGTAAACGCATTACTGCACCACTGCGGCGATTCCCTTTCTGGGATAGGGGGAGCCCAGCGGCCCGGGATTGTTCATCGTTTGGATAAAGACACATCAGGGTTGATAGTCGTAGCAAAAAATGACGCTGCCCACAGCAGTCTAACCAATCAACTGGCAAATCGGGAAATCGGTCGTATATATCAGGCAATATGTCTGGGAAACATAAAAAAAGACAGTCAGGATGTGAATGTACCAATAGGCCGCCATCCCCAGGACCGTAAAAAAATGGCCCCAATCACTCACGAAAAACGCAAAAGCCGTGAAGCACTGACACATATATCCGTGCTGGAAAGAATGCCCCGCTTCACATTGATTGAAGCCAAGCTGCACACAGGCCGCACTCACCAAATCCGTGTGCATCTGTCATATATGGGGCATCCTGTCCTGGGAGACCTCCTTTACGGACTCAAAAAGCCGCCACTTGGTTTGACCAGTCAAGTGCTTCACGCAAAAAAGCTAAGCCTGCGTCATCCTTCTACCAATGAACTTATGGATTTTGAAATTCCCTTGCCGGATTATTTTCTTCAAGCACTGGAAAAGGTACGGCGAGTGACATAATTAAAGGGGAGAGTGAACCATGGACAAGAACATCCTAGGCACCAATGTATGTGTGCAAGTTGCAATGGTAGTGCACGATATTGAGAAAACATCTCAGGATTTTGCGGATTTTTTTGGGGTGGAAAAACCACAGTGGATTATCACCGGCCCTCCGGAAGAGGCCCAAACCGAATATCGAGGTAAACCTTCCAATGCTCGGGCAAAATTAGCGTTCTTTCCCCTTGGCGGGAATCTTTCTTTAGAGCTAATCGAGCCGGACATGGAGCCATCAACATGGCGCGAGGGCTTAGACAAAAATGGCGAAGGCATTCATCATATTGCATTCACCATAAAAGGAATGGGCGATAAAATCGCAAAGCTTGAGCAAAACGGCATGAAACTAATCCAAAAGGGTGAGTATACCGGCGGCCGTTATGCATATATCGATGCGGAAAGCACCCTTAAGACAGTGCTCGAATTACTGGAAAACGATTAACATCAATAAAGGGTAGATACGATAAGAGCTTATCGTGTTTACCCTATTTTTATACCCAAAGGGGGAACAATATGACACTCAAAGACAAGTTAGCTCAAGCCATGGCCACAGCCAAGAGCTTGGGAGCGGATTACGCCGATATCCGTCTCAAGGATATCCAAATGGAATCCATCAGTATGGAAAACGGCAGCGTATCCGCTGTAGTAAACAATCGCAGCCAGGGCTATGGCATACGATTGTATGTAGACGGCTCTATGGGCTTTGCCGCATCCGCAGATATGGATGCCCTGGATGAAACCGTCCGGGAGGCCTATGCTATCGCTAACGCCAGCCTGACATTACAGGCGCAAAAAATCAAGTTATCACCAAAAGAACCGGCAACAGGTACCTATTCTACACCAGTAAAAAGCGACCCCTTCACCGTACCCTTGGCAGAGAAACTGGCTTTGCTAGAGGCTTGCTACAAGGAAATAAAGGCTGTCCCTGGTGTGGGACATAACTCTGTGGCTCTGGACTTCCGCAAAGACGATGTAATCTATGCGGATACTGACTCCAGTTACATCGAGCAGAATTTCTGCCAATGCACATGTTATATCCAGACTTCGGCTACATCAGACTCAGATAAGCAAAATCGCAGCTATATGAATGTAATTAGAGGGGGTTTTGAGACTGTTCTCGAAGAAAAAATGCCGGAAATCTCCGCTCGCCTTGCTAAGGAAGTCGTAGAACTTATTAATGCCCCGGACTGCCCCAGCGGGGAGTTTGACTTGGTGATTAACCCCAACCAGCTTTTCTTGCAAATCCATGAAAGCGTAGGCCACCCAACGGAGCTTGACCGGGTACTTGGCAGTGAGGCCGCTTTTGCTGGGCGTAGCTTCCTTGAGCCTGGAGACCTTAACAAGGATTTAATCTATGGTTCCGAGCACGTAACCATAGTTGCGGACGCGACATGCGATAAGGGGCTTGGCACCTTTGCCTATGACGATGAGGGAGTACCGGCTCAGAATATTACCCTTATAGACAAGGGCAAATTCGTTGCTTTCCAAACCTCTAGAGACAATGCACCTATCATAGGTCAACCTTCCAGCGGTGCGGGTCTATCCGATGGATGGCGCAATCTGCCTATCGTGCGTATGACCAATATTAATCTATTGCCAGGCTCAGGCACACCAGATGACCTTATCGCAGGAATCAAATACGGTTTTCTATTGGACCAAAATAAGAGCTGGAGCATAGACGACCTACGGGTTAATTTCCAGTTTGCTTGTCAGGTAGCCTATGAAATCAAGGATGGCAAACTAACGGGCAAATTCTTCAAAAACCCCATCTATGCAGGCAAAACAACGGAGTTTTGGGGTAGCTGCGATGGTGTTGCCGGGCCAGAGTATTGGCAGCTTGTGGGCGTACCCAACTGCGGCAAAGGCCAACCTATGCAAGTAATGCGCGTGTCTCATGGCTCCTCCCCCGCCAGGTTTAGAAAAGTGAAAGTAGGTGTATCCGATGTTAAATAAACAAGCCGCTCAAGGCATAATCGAGAAGTTGACCTCTTATGTAAATGTGTATGCCACAGTCAATATCTCATATGGCAGCAATGGTACCACCCGCTTTGCCAATTCTGAAATCACGCAAAATACTACCATTAACGACACTAGTGTGAGCCTTACGGTATACGAGGGCAAAAAAGAAGCCACATGCACCACCAATGTCTTGACAGAGGCCGGATTAAAGCAATTGGCAAAGGATGCCCAAGCGATGCTTCAAGTAGTACCGGAAGGTGAGTTCGAGGCTTTCCCAATGTCAAAGGAGCCCGTTAATGAAAGACCGTACTCAGGAGAACTTGCCTCCGCTTTTGACACAACAGCTCGCGCCGCATATATAAAAGAAGGGGTTTCACATGTAAAAGACGGCTTTACCGCTGCTGGTGCGTTGGTACTGACCCAAAACGCCATTTCCGTAGGGGATAGCCTTGGGGCCTTCCGTTATGCAGCATACGACCAAGTGGCCTTTAACACAGTAGTCACCCACCAAGACGGCACAGCCGGAGCCGGAGAATGCTGTTCTTATACCGATGCCCCTGATATCGTAGCAGAGTTTAAGAAAGCCCAGGCGACAGCTACCGCCGCAATGGGAGCTGTAAGCCCTGAGCTTGGAGCACATACCGTGGTACTTTCTTCAACAGCCTTTGCGGACCTTGTAGGGCTTATGGGTTACACAATGGGTGCTTACGCAGTAGATGACGGTACAAGCTTTGCCGTCGGCAAGATGGGGCAACAGGTTCTTGGTAAAAATTTTACGCTAACTGACGATGTAAACTGCCCATGCTCCCGACCTGTGTTCTTCGATTATGAAGGTACTCCCCGCCGCACGACTACGTTGATAAATGAAGGTGTGGTAGCTTCGTATCTTTATGATAATAAGTTTGCCGCAAAACATAAAGCCGAAAATACCGGCCATGCTGTCACAAACAAGGGCCGGGGCGGGTACCCTGCCAACCTGCAAGTTACGGGAGGCACTCAGTCCTTGGAAGAAATTATCGCATCTACCAAGAAGGGTATTTTCATCAACGAATTCCATTACACAAACTTTGTAAATCCTCGGACTTTACAGATTACCGGTCTTACGAGAAACGGTACCTTCATGATAGAGGATGGCAAGCTGACAACTCCGATAGCCACAGTGCGCTTTACAGAAAGCCTCCTGGACGCATTCAATAATATCACTGCTATCACGAAAGAGCGTACAAAGACTAGCGGATGGATGGGGATTTCCCTGATGCCTGGGGCTAGGATTGAGAACTTCCATTTTACGAGTAAGCCATAGTGACTTAGTTTGACTCGTCATTGCGAGCGTTGCAAAGCAATCCAGAAACCGTGCAAACACGGGATTGCTTCGTCGCTTCGCTCCTCGCAATGACATGCATGATATTTTAAATAAGATGAACCGCTGGATATACAATATCCGGCGGTTTTTTGTTATATTATGGTGTATAATGGGAAACAGAGGCAAGGCAATAATTCAAACAATAACGGGGGTAATATCTTGGTCGACTTAAAACAAATCCAAAAACGAATTTATGAAAACAAGCTAAACAAAGGCTTTAATGTAACCGACATCTACATGGAATTCTGCTATACACATGGTGAGCTGACAGAAGCCTGCGAAGCATATACGCAAAAGAAAGATGACTTAGGCGAAGAACTGGCAGACGTCGCAATCTACCTATTAGGCCTTGCGGAGATACTGGGTATTGACTTAGAAGCCGAAATAATGAGCAAAATGGATAAAAACGAAAAACGGCAGTTTATACGAGAAAACGGCATCCTTAAAAAGGTTGGTGGTTAGCATGGCGACTGTTTTATATCCTACAAAAGATGAAGCAAACATGATTTTACAATGGGCATCAGTGCAAAACCCAGGCCCCTGGATTAACCATTGCAAACATGTAGCCAAGGTCGCTGAAACGATTGCGCATACCTGCGGTCTTGATACAGAGCGTGCATATGTATCAGGATTACTTCACGATATAGGCTACTATGCTTATCGTGACGGCAAGGGAGAAACTTGCCATATCTATTCGGGCTATGAGATAATGGCAAAAAAAGGCTATCCTTTAATATCACGGATATGCCTGACCCATTCCTTTGCATATCAGGACTTTAACGCATACGGCGGGTCTGATATGACCTGCTCCGAAGACGAAAAAATATTTATTTCCGAATTTATAGCATCAACGGCTTATGATGATTATGACAGGCTCATTCAGCTTTGCGATTGCTTAGCATCAGCCCAAGGCATATGTATAATGGAAAAAAGGATGCTTAACGTGGTTATGCGACATGGATTTAATGATTTTACGCTGAAAAGATGGGAATCCCAGCTTGCGCTAAAAAAATATTTTGATGATATATGCGGAAACATCTACAAGCTGTTTTATGATGAACTATTGATAGATATTTTTGAAAGGAGATTGCTATGAAGCACATTAGATACAAACTCAAGGGCAATGACTTTAACGGTGCGCATCATCGTTGGGTGCAGCCACCCCAGGTTTCCTATTTTGTCACCACCATAGACAAACATGGCAATACCAACGTGACTCCTACCACCATGGGTACATGTATCGGCCAAAATTATTTTTCTTTCACATTTTCCAATAGAAATATTAAGGACTGGGATTTGGATATCCACCCATACCAAGAAGGCATCAAGCAGGGATATGCCAATCTACGAGATAACCCTGAATGTGTAATAAGCTATTACGGTCATGCCAAAGTCATCCACACCCACAAGCTAGGTGATATGTGGACTCATTATATATGCGAAGTCATTGCAATCACAGTACATGAAGAGTTGGTAGACAAAAATGAAAACGGCCCATTGCCAGGGTATGGAATAATGCTAGCCGACCCACTTTTTGAAGTATATATCGGCAGAGGCACTACCCCAGAAACTGAGAGCTGGCGATTAGAATACGCCAGACTCAACATGGATACCCTTGAGCGCTGCCCAGAGTACATAGGCTGTAAAGACCATTGGACTGGTACCTTTAGTCAGTGGATACATGAAGAAGCAGATAGAGGAAAATTAACAAGCAGCGAGGTTAAAAGGGCACTGGAATTAGAAGCTCTATGGGCAAAAAATCCCCATCCTATAAAAAACGCTGCTGTAAAATCAGAACTGACCCAGCTATTAATAAAAGCAGTTAAGGAGATATGATAAAGGCAGAGTTGTTCCACAATAGTTATAGTCGTTCTACTTGAAAATGAGCTCGCTCATTTTCAAGTAGAATTACTATATAGCAAATTAATTCGCTATATGCTTTTCTTCCGGTCGCATAACAATAAAAACGGCACATTTCCCAAATGTGCCGCAGTTTTCAGCCATTTCCCAATTTTGTTTTTTTTGGTAAAGGTTTTTTTCTTCCGGTCATATGTAATACTTCTACGATAAAATACCCACCAACCCTACAGCCATAAAATACAATAGAGCACACACCGCCATTGCTGCAATGGCGATTACTAGACGTCCAACAGATACCTTGCGGCGGTCGCGCTTTACCCGGGCCTTGGCCTTGGTTTTCGCGGTTGCCGTATTTTTATGCTCCATTAAATCAAAATCATCTTCCTCGAAGGTCGGCATATCAGGCAGTTGATTTCGCAAATCCATTAGTTGGTTTCCTTGGTCCATATTATCACACTCCACGGGTAGGGCTAGCTACCCTCCGAAACTAAGAGCTCCTCGAATGTGGGCTGCTACTACGCCCACATTCAACCCTTCTTATATTATAGAAAACTACACTACTAAGCCTTTATCGTCAAGGGCAGTTGTAAGTATTTAATAGTTTCGTAATATTTTTTCATATATTTTTAACTTTTACTTGAAATAACCTTTTTCTTGTGATAGACTCTGTTACAGAACCGTTACAGAAGTTTGTGAGTGCCTATAAAATTAATAGAGGATGTGAATCCCCCCTATGTTTCGTAGACATAACACACGACCCCAAGTAAAAAAAGTTAGCGCACTGGTAGATAAAAGATCTCATAAGCAACGTAAATACATTTCTTTGATGCTTGTGCCCTCATACAGTACGGGTAGGACCCGCAGCTTACGGATACCAAGGGTAGTGTTTTATTGTATTATTTTCACCATTTTTGCGGTGACTGCTGTGACCACCGGGTTTTATCTACGTGGCGAGCGTTTTGCCGAGCAATACCGCTATACACGAGACAACTTGTACGATACGATAGAAGAATTCGAAGATTTCCAAGCCGAAACAGCAGATGAACATGCTCGCCTTGTAGAAGAAAGCATGTATATTTACGAACAACTGACTGAAGAACAGCGTATGGCCCGGATAGAACAAAACTTGCTAAGACAACAACAGCAAAGTGCTCTTAACGACCTACAAGACCAAATAAACGATTTGGAACAAATGATAATTGAGTTTGACGAAGAACGACAATCAATTATAGAGGGTTTGAGCACTAGGGTCATTATTCCCGCTGTTTCTACCCTTTTTGATTTATTAATAGATTCCCAAGCTGCTCTTTTGTATTATTCTAGGCTATGGGATATGGTACCTACGATAGTTGAATATGAGCATACTGAAGTAGCCCTTATGGCTTTTTCTGTAAACGCTACCGATGATACTGAAGCTATGCCTCTTACGGAAGCAGACTTAACCGAAAGGCTAAACCAGTTGGTATTTGAACTGGAACTTCAGGTTTTACTTTTAGAAGATTTACAATCCTACCGGCAGCAGATGGACCCCCATCTTAGAAACTTCCCTACCCTATGGCCCGTTTCTGCCCAGGTTTCATCTCATTTTGGATGGCGTCGTAACCCGATGGGAGGACGCGGCGGTGAGTTCCACTCAGGTATTGATATACGAGCACCAAGAAATACTCCCATCAGAGCAGCGGGGGGCGGTACCGTTTCCTTCGCCGGTTGGCGTGGCGGGTATGGTTTAGTCGTTATGATTAACCACGGAAGTGGGGTAACAACCCTCTATGCCCACAACTCAGTAAACTTAGTCAGTGTAGGCCAACGTATAGAGCGGGGGGAAATAATCGCCCGGGTAGGTACAACAGGACGTACAACAGGCCCTCATGTACACTTTGAAGTACACATCAACGGGACGGCCACTGACCCTTGGCCCTTTATGATGGAACACTATTAAAATTAAGTATACAATAAACAATCGTGGGAGGGATTCACCCCTCCCACGATGTACTTAAAATGATGTACAAAGAAAGGTGATAAAAGTGTCTCGTAAAAATCGCACCCGTGTAGTTGATCGTTTTGATATGCCAACCGGCACCGTTATTGGCGCAGGGTTTACTATTCATGCTGCCCGTTTAAGCGGCGCAGACAACGGTTCTATGCGTGTAGACGGCAATGTAATCGGAAATATTGATATCAATGGGGTACTCAACTTAAGTGATAGTGGATTTATAGATGGTGATGTAATGGCCGATTCGGCTAGGATTGCTGGAAGGGTGCTAGGCAATATCCAATGTAAAACCGCTCTGCATCTTACTGGCAACGCAGAAGTCATGGGGGATGTACTTACAGGTACTCTGATAATAGACGATGGCGTTGTATTTCACGGTCTTTGCCAGACCATAAATACCCCTATGGTGCCGACCTTGACATATTCTCAATAACGATATCAAATGTATGGTAATTCCTCTTGAAGAACATGCAGCTTGTTTTCAATGGGAATCACTATATATAAGTTTACAAAAAAAGCGCGGAATAGGTATTTTAAAGAATACCGGTTTCGCGCTTCTTGCTTATCTCAGTCATTCCTACATAAAAACGAGCGAGCTCGTTTTTATGTGCTATTGCTATTATCCAACAATTCCGCTACGCTCCATACCTTCCACAAAATGACGCTGCAAAAACATGTAAATCGTCAAAATAGGGATTATCGCAAGGACAATGCCCGCAAATACCACCAATTGGATGGCGCTATGGTCACGGACACTTTCCATAATAGAAAACTGTGTGCCCACCGTTGTCAGCATAACAGCCATCAGTCGATTATTAGTAACTAACAAAGAGGTGTAAAAGGTATCATTGTAATGCCAAACAAAGGCAAATAAAAACACAGTTATTATCGCCGACATAGCATTGGGGACCATCACCGTTGCGTATGTGCGAAAAGTGCTTGCGCCATCAATAAATGCAGCTTCTTCAATCTCCTTAGGCAAGCCTTTGAAAAATTGGCGAAAGATATAAATGTACAGGCCGGATCTTAACCCAACCCCGGTTATGGTAAGTAAGGCAATGGATAGATATGAGTCTATTAGATTGGCCTCAAGCCCAAAGATGCCAAAGAACCTGAATTGCATAAACAAAGGAACCATGTAAGTCTGAACGGGTACAACAATTGTTATTATCATCAGTCCAAAGAGCAGATTAGATCCGGGAAACTTAAACCTGGCAAAACCATAGCCCACCATTGATGTTATAAGCACATGAATAGCCGCCATACCTATCGAGAACCCCATAGTGGCGGCCAACGTACTTACATAGTCCATATGCTGCCAAGCATATCGCAAGTTATCAAGGGTAAAATTCTGTGGTATCAAAAAAATAAGGGGATTGAACACATCCTGTAAATCTTTTACAGAGTTGGATATTATCCCAAAAATGGGGCTCAATATAACATAACACACCCCTATTAATATAAAGGCCATGCATATGTTTAATAAAAAGCCCTTACTCCGTTTTAGCCATTTTTGGATTGTATTGTTTTGAATCATGTGTTCCCCCTATCCGCCCATTACGGGCACTTTCCGTCACAATCAACCATGAAAAGCGGAATCGCGGCTTCGGCCGCTCAAAATGGGTTTTGGGTTGCGTGCGCTTTCTAAATTTAATCCCCCACCTGATAAAATACCTTTTTAGAAATAAGCCAACCAACCAACAATAGTGCTAAGCAAGCAATAACAGAGCTTATTAGAGACATGGCAGCGGAAAGTCCGAAGTTTTGGTGGATAAAGGCTGTGTTAAAAGCCGTTTCTACAACAGAGCTCTCGGCAAAGGTATCCACTATTGTATATATAACATTGGTCAATATAAGTGGGCTCACAAGGGGGAAGGTAATTTTCCAAAAAGTCTCGTAAGCGGTTGCGCCTTCAATTTGGGCAACTTCATACATAGAAGTCGGAATGGCTTGAAGGGCGGCAAGGAAAATTAATATCTGCACCCCTGTAGCCCGTATAATTTCGTAAAGTCTGGCCAAGGCATCCAAGATATAGCCGATAAAAATAACGGGCACACCAAAATCCACAAGCATAAAGGCAATAGCCCCCGGATGAAAGCCTGCCTGCTGACCCGCTATCTCTGGTGGGATACTAGACGCGCCACCCATCATCATGCGCATTACTGCATCCAAAGAGCCATCTATTGCAGAAGTGGCCATTATAACCGGTAGAAAAAATATCGCCCTTACCACTCCTCGCCCCATAAACTTACGATTCAAGCACACAGCGATAAATAAACTAAAGAAAATAATTAGGGGGACATTTACAAGCATATCCGTAAGGGATGTCACCAGCTCGCGATTAAAAGACCCATGCTCCAACAGGGCAAAGCGCAAATTGCTGAAACCCTGCGGCGTCAGGGTAAATCCGATTCCCCCCAAGTTAAAATCAACGGTATTAAAGCTATAAATCACCGCTTGCACTATATTGAATAAGAAGAACACCGTTACACCAACCAGCCAAGGTAATATAAATAGAAAACCAGCTAATACCTCCCGATTTCGCAAGGTTAGCCGCCTGCGTTTTGACTTAGGCATTAGCTCACTCCTCCTGTTACAACATAAAACCACATGGGCTCAACATATAGACCATCATACTCAAAGGCTGTACGTGTATTATTTACATAAATCCGGGTACCGTCGCTAAACTTTGTAACCGTAACCTGCCCCGGATTTTCCAAATCAAGCCTTCTGTCCAAGAGGATTGTAAAATCAACTATCCGCTCAGCGCGAAGGTATCTATAAACATCGTTGAACATCCGGTAATGCTCTGACGCTGTTTCAAGCCAGTTTGCATAGTAGGTAGAATGCAAACGCTCATGAGGCGAAAACGCAAGTGCTCTTGTAGGCTGTGCGGTAAGGGCAAAAATAGGAGACGCTCCTGTGGCCATAGAATTAAGCAATGCACGACGTTCATCAACATTAGCACGTAGGTTGACCGGGGTTCCGGCATATTCAATAAAACCATGCACCACCATCTGGTAGAAGGGTACGCTGTAATCGATTATATAAAACATATCACCTTCTATCGGCACTCCCACAAGATGGGAGGCAACTCCAAAGGCATAATCATTGCCGCCGCTTACAATCATATTTGGGAAAGCATCATGCAATCGCATCATCTGCTCGGTAACGATTAACCGGGAATGCTCCCGGTCTACGGCGTTGCGCCGGTACATGCTTTCGGAAAGCACATCACCCATATCTGTAAGCGCTAAATTATCCAAACCGATACTCTGCTCATATGCTGGGATAAAACTATCTATATGAAATGGCAGTGCCACAGGACTCACCAACAGATACCAGTCATTGCGATATTGGATAAAGCGCGTACTTAACATATCCCGAGACACTCGTGTCATAAATCCTATAAATCCGGCAGGGTCACGCGCAGCCTCAAAAGTACGGTTCATGTTACGGGAATGATAATTTGTAAACATGAAGTTAGCCGCCGGGAACAACCCGCCTCCGTTTTCAGCAAGCCGGCTATTTAAATCCAGCATTTCCTGAGCATTGCCTACCCCTCTTATTGAGTTTACCCTTTTGGCAACATCATGGTTGATACCCCTGTTGAACCAGCCGTGGAGCTGCATCTGTATGGTGTTTACACCTTCGGCCTTAAACAGATCCACAATCCGATTAGCTTCTGTCAAGGTTGTCATAACCTCTGTTGACATATAGGGCGTACCAAGAATTCTACGCTCTATATCTACCGCGCCAATGATATCCAAGTAGAAAGACCTATCGCCTGGGCCTTCCAGAGGGGTGAGCTTGCCCCGATTCACCAAAAACTGCTGATACGCCCCAGCCATACCTCCAAGCCCAGCGTCATCCCCTGCAAGAAAGTGAAACATAACTGTGATGTCGCCGGTGTAAGTCTCCGGCTGCACGATGGTCATTTCTGAGCTTTGTCCGTCAACTATTGCCATATCCAAACCCATAGAGGTTCTTAAGTTAAAGCTAAACCACGCATTGTTGAATGAATTGGTACGTCCCGCAACATCAGCATTGACGACTGCTAAGGCAGAACCACTGTAAACATGGGCAAGCATGGCCGCCCCTTCTCGTGCAATGCCTAAAATCGGCAAACGCACGGGCTGTACTACCTGGGGCCTTATGTCACTCATAAGTGGGTCAAGACCATACACAGACCCTATAAAAGGCTCTTCCCCGCTTTTTCTGTTGTTAAAACTAATAATGCCGCCAGAGCCACTTGGTACAAGTATGAAACCCTCTTCATCAGAATTGCCCGCACCAAAAAACCGCATAAGCTCGAATCGTTCCAGAAGGTCGTTTTCTCCTACAACAATTTCTTCTATTGCTATATTGACTATTAACACATCTTCATCCAACACAAACTCCATAGGAACCATAAAGAACTCTAGACTCGTATCAATATAGATGCCAAAGGCGGCATTATCATACTCCAGCTCTTCCAATGTATAATCTATGGATTCAAATATCTCCAGCATTCGCTCGATATTTATAATTGAATCACGAATACCTGGAAGCATAAACATGAAATCCGGATAATCACGTGATACAAACCACCAGCGGCTTAAAAAGCTAAGATCCTCCGGGTCTTCAATCTGGCCTCTAACCCGCGCCTCAAAGCGTTCGATTTCAATAAAAGGCGGTATTGCATTTATGCCCAAGGATGCGTCACCGATTTCATGGATAATTCTTATTCCGCCAGGGATTGAATAAACCCTGGCCTGCTCACTTGCGACAGAGTCCGCGTATGTCCAACGAGTAACACGCCTACGCATATGGTCATAATACCTGAACCCCAAATGGGATATCATCATATTGCGCTCAAAGGCATTTGCTATGGGGTCATCGTCCGCACCTGTTGGTCGGGAATGCCAGACATAACCATTGCGAAAATCATGTACCGCAATAGCCATAGTTTGCTGGTCAAGGTACAGCGCATGGGTAGAACTCATGGCGGCAACAACCATCCCCGGCACAGAAGCATCACCAAGAGGAATAAACTCACTGCTTTCACCAAAGTCCGCGGCATGGGTAAGATGACTGAAATCATAGGGTGTAAACCAATTTATATACAACATAAAAGCAAGAATCCCTAGAGATACCACGACAACAAAAATAAATCTGTTTCGCCATTTCTTTTTTGTAGCCGGTTTTAAGGAAAATCTCATATGCACACCACCTATAAGCATGAAAGCCTTTCGAGTGGGGGTGGCTTAGTCGCCCCCACTCACGCCTTCTTTGGTTTAAACCCTAAACACAATTTCCGTATACAAGCTTCTAATAAAAAGCACCAGCTGCTGCCATAGTGTCAACAGCAATGTAATCAAGAAAACAATAATCAGCAGTGCCACAAAAGTAAGCAATACTGTCGTTATAGCCTTTGCAGCAGAATAATTGTGTACCGTTACAAGTCCGGAAAAAATAAGAAAAGCAAACCAAAATACAGCAACACTAATAACCATAAAATAAAAAGCACCTTCATCAACGGTCAGTACATTGCTCAATATCGTCATAGGAATAAAAGTCAGAACAATCGGTGTCATGGCATAACATACTGCCATAACAATATCTATAAACCGCCCCTCCCCATCTGTTAGGGAAGTCACAGCCCAATTACTTACACAAAAGAGAATCAAAGCACCGGTAAGAGTAGCAAATTCGACTAGGCTATTGATGGTACGCGGATTCCTCTGATTAACCACAATAGATGAATACTGATTCATAAATGAAACCGAGATACATACCATTAGAAAGTTGAAAACCGCCACTCTAAGAAGACCGCGCTTTTCATACTTCATCTCATAAAACCCGCTAAAGGGTCGTACCATGATACGCAAAGGTAAAGCATAAAACGATAATACCCTCTTCACCATAGTCATGACACAGCACCACCCTTTTTAAAGCGTTTAAATATTCGAAAACCTACAATAGCCACAGCACCGGCCAGCCCAACTGTTAAAACATAGGGTAAAACCTCACTTAGGATTTCTGTCCGGAATCGGCGCAAAGCTACTGAGTAATAACGTACATCCATGCCACGCTGCAAGTATTCCATGGCCAATCTATTTTCCCCTGCTGCAAGATGGGCGCGCCCTATACCCACATGGGCCAAGGTAAAATGCTCATCAATCTCCAAAAGCCTTGTCCATTTTTCCACTGCACCGGCTCCGTCACCGTCATAGGCCAGAGCAATCGCGCTGTTTATGAGGTTGCCATACTCCGTAGGCTCAAAATAAATTATATGTCCGCGACGGTCATCCAAAATTAGCAGTGAGTCACCGACGGCTTCTATTGCCACAGGGTTGCGGCTCATACCCAATATATTTCCGATTCCGGCAAAGGCATATAAGAGATTGCCCTCAGAGTCATAGGTATAAACCCGCCCACGTATGGAATCCAAAACAGAAAACATCCCATGGGACCGAGCGGCCACATCCACAAACATTGAACGACCAGAAAGAGGTCCCGTGATCCTATAACGCTGGCTCCCTGTTACCTGTACATTGGTATTCAAGTTAAGCAGCACGTTTTCCCCTCTTGGGTTAAGACGCTGAACCATATTATCGCCCCAAGGAGCTCTGTTTGTAGCAAAGATAAAACCATATGGGTCAATATCCATCCCCGCAAACTCTGTAGGTATAAACATGGCCTGCCTTGCCCGTTGCTCCTGAGTTGACAGGAAACGCCATAACATATCAATCGGGTTAAAGAACACCCGGATTGTGCCATAATAGCCCATGAAATCTCCGTCACTGTTAAAGGTCATCATACCTTCGACTACGTGCAGTGCGCTGACAAAAACCCGGCCCCCTCGGTCAACAAGTACCTTAAGGGGACGAAAATCTACAGCTTCATCCAAATCACCAAACTCCGGTGGACCAATCTCTCGTACAAAATTACCTTCTTGGTCCAATGTGATAATACGCCTGCTTTCTGTATCGGCTATATGAATAAGCATATCTTCAGATACAAAAATACCGTTAGGACTGTTAAAAGAATCGGGTTGACCATCCCGTAAAAAGCTATCAATTACCCATACTAGCTCAATATTCCTATCAAACTTTACAATACGATTATTGCCTGTATCCGCAACATAAATATTGCCATATAAGTCAGAGCTGATATCTTGTGGGGTAGTAAAATCCCCGATACCAAAATCCCTACCCCCTACGGATAAAACAGGAACATAAGCCGCTGGGGTTGGCACATAATCCCCCCAAAAATTGTAAGTAAACCCTTCAAACGGAGCATCTGCCATAACCGGTACGAAACCGGCAACAATAATCGCCAAGGTCAGCATAGTAGCCACAATGCGTCTATACATACGCACCCCCTAATCCTTCATCCCCGATGTTGTCATGGTTTCAATAATGCGACTTTGAGAAAAAATAAAAAACCCTATAGGCACACTCATCATAACAAGCATAACAGCGGCCCCTGCTCCTGCCCGAGCAATACCGCCGCCTACTATTTGAGACATGGCAAAGTTAAGAGGCTTAAGCTGCTCATCCCGTAAAAAAACACCGCCGGTAGTAGTCCAAAGAGCTTGAAACATCAATATTACCAAGGTCAACCAAGCAGGCTTTACATTTGGCATAACAATGCTACGGTAAATCGTAAACTCACTGGCTCCATCCAATCTTGCGGATTCAATCAAGGAATCTGGTATCTGCTCCATAAATTGCTTCATAAGATATAAACCAAGTGACGCAGAAAAAGCAGGCAATATAATCGCCCAATAAGTGTTATTAAGCCCCAGCCAGGTAATAATCATATAATTGGGAATAGACGTGACCACCACAGAAAACATAAGTGACAGCACAACAATAGAAAATAAAATATTCTTACCCGGGAAGTTATTCTTTGCCAGTGGATACGCCGCCGCCGAAGCAAGAAATAAATGCCCCACGGTACCCATGCCCGTTATAAATATTGTGTTAAACACATACCTGGAAAAAGGCACCCAAGATCCCTGCATAAGGATAATCAAATCAGTAAAATTACCTCGGGTTGGGTTACGCACAAAAAAGCGCGGAGGAAACAAGAAGAGCTCATCCAGGGGCTTAAAAGCATTGTTAATTGTAAGCACCAAAGGCATAGCCATAAACGCGCCCACAAGAGCCAGAAATATGAATAACATAACGGTTCCCGCGAGGCTGCGGTTTACACGTTTTGTTTTCTTACTCCTGATATAACTCTTGACCCCGCCAAGACGCATCACACCGCCCCCCATTACGTCCCCACCTTTCTTAGCAATGCCTGCACTGCCTTATTTGTGCCAACCATCATTAAGAACAAAATTGTAGCAATAGCACTGGCATAGCCCATTTCGAACCGTATGTGACCAAAGTCAATTAGATGGGTTGTAATAGTATCACCGGCATAGTTAACCGTGGGTAACCCTGCTAAATTTATAGCAATATCCGCCACAGCAAAAGAAGTGGTAATCTGGATAACCGCGCCAAACATTAGCTGTGGCTACATAGAAGGCAGAGTTACATACCATAGCTCCTGCCAGCGATTCTTGATACCGTCAACAGCTGAAGCCTCATACAAGGATTTATCCACAGTTTGAAGTCCCGCAATAAAAGCAAGGAAACCCGTACCCAAGCTCATCCACAGCTGAACAAGCAAAAGAATCGGTAATATAAACCGCTCATCCCTAAAATACAAAAGAGGCTCTGGGATAAGACCAAGACGAAGGAGGAACCCGTTCACCATACCAAGTCTGTCACCGGAAAATATAAACGCCCATATAAAAAACACATTACCTGAGATAGAAGGCGCGTAAAATATAAGTGTCATAAATGCCCGTAGTTTGGGTGAAAGCTCGTTAATAATCCATGCAAAAACAAAGCACATAATATAGCTAAGGGGCCCGGTAACCACCGCAAAAATCAAAGTATTGCGTAAAGCAAAAATAAACACCTCATCTTCCATAAACAGGCGAAGATAGTTTGTCCAACCTACAAATTGCGGGGTATTAAGCATATCAAAGGTCGTAAAGCTAAGAACAACAGCGGCACCAACCGGAAGCACCGTAAATGTAAAGAACAGTAAAAAATACGGCCCGATAAGCATGTAGCTCTGCCAATTCCGTTTCATTAATCCCCATCTGGTATCTTTGGCGTCCTGCATTTATCGCACATCCAATCCAAACTCAATCCACTTTGCTCTGAGCTCATTATTTATAAACCGGACAGCATCTATAAGTGCTTCACGCGGTCCAACAGTCCGCTGGACAGCTGCCGTGTAAAAAGCATTCCTTATTTGCCTGGCTGTATAATACCCACCTGGGACCTGTGGGATGCCTTGGACATAAGCAAACTGCGCCATTAAGTTTTCATAATCTCGTACAGGCCAAGGCATTTGTGAAAACGCCTCTATGTTGGCCGTAGGATGCCTCGCGGCAGCCCCCATAAGTGACTCCATGCCACGTCCGTATTGCACCTGAGTTTCTGCAGAAGTCCACCATTTCATAAACTCCCATGACGCTTGCGGGTCTTCTACCTGAGACATCATTACAACGGATGAACCCCCACCTGCGACGGCTCTGTTTATACTGCCGTCCGTCTGGATAGTGCCCGGTACCGGCCTAAAACCCCAAAGTCCCCTAATCTCCGGCGCAAACACCTGCAACATATTGTAATTGGTGTAATCCGCAATAGCCATGGGCATATCCCCTGCCCTAAACCGATTGGCAAAGTCATAAATCAAAGGCAAGCGGTAATCGGTAAAATACCGGGTAAAATCACGAAATGCCGAAAGAGAAATATCGGTATCCAAAGCCGAAAGAGAACCGTCTTCATTATAAAACGCCCCACCGTTTTGGAATAAGAACATTGCAAATGTAATATCAATAATAAACGTGGCTGCGGTGGTACCTACCAGTCCTATTTCCAAAGGCAAGCCAAATTCCATATGATGCTGGGCAAGTACCGACATAGCTGCTCTAACTTCGTCCCAGGTTTCCGGCGGTTCCAGCCCTATTTCATACAAAACATCACGGCGGTAAAATAACATATTAAAAGTAAGGGTTTCAGGAAGCGCAAAAGCCCGCCCATCAAAAGTCAGCGGAGTCATTGCCGCTTCAGAGAAACGCGCCGCTACCTCGTCAAAATCCGGAAACACGGTTAAGTCCGTAAGCGCACCGCGCATACCAAAATTCATGGGCAAATCCGCGCCTATCATCATGGCAACACAGGGCCCCTCCCCTGACAATGTTGCCGGAAGCAATGTGCTCATATCCACGAGCTTTAGGGTTACGTTTATATTATTTTCACGGGTAAAAGTTTCATCCATTAAAGCCCGTATTACATTGGCTTGGTCCCGTCCTGTGCCAAGCCATACGGTTGTATGCCCGACATCGTCTCCTTCCAACGTATCGCCAATTGTATTGAAGTCAATAAAGAATGAGAAGAATAGTGACCGAATCTCGAACCAAAGTCTAGCAAAAAAACCGTTATTAATCCTTGGGGTTGGAGCATCTGCTGCCAAAATATATATTTCACCGATAGCCAGTCTCTGCCCACGTACCTGCATAAGCCATGTACCAAGAGAACCGATATTTATCCTAAAATCATGTATACGACGGGGTGCTGCCTCAATGTCAGAATATATAAGAGTCAAAAGCGCAGACATATTGTTTATGATTGCGTTGCGCTCACCGCGGCCCTCAGACATATCTGTAAGCTCCTGAAAAATCCTATCCAATCGCTCCCGCTCTGCATGCAGCTCATACCGCAGATTGGGAAGACGCTCTGCCATCCTATAATCCCGGAAAAAATCCGGCTCAAGCCCTGTAATCATTACTATTTGACGATACAAACTATTAAGGTTACGAATCACCTCTTGTATTTCCCTGTAATATAGGGCGTAATCCCCCAAAACTGCCTGCATTCGTATAGTATTAGTACCGGCTTCAAGCCAAAAGAGATACGGCTCATCTTCACCCCCCAAGGTATCTACTCGCCAGCCTGTCCTAAAGTTAAAGGAATAGGCTTCCATTTCAGAAAAAGGGACCTCGCCATTGATGGTTATACGGCGAAAGGTACTGGTACCTCGTGTATAATGCTGCCGTACATTCATGGCTATTTTATACAATCCGGACTCTGGCACTTCAAAATCCCACTCTATCCATGAGCCGGGCTCCGCCCAGGTTTGGCCGCCGATATGATTAATCCTTATTTCCCTTGGGCTATTGGGGGTAACCCCGGGGCCGGAGTTGTCTGACTGGGGTGCCAGCATCGGGGAAGAACGGCGGTTAGCATCCTGTCCGTCTATGCGTATTTCCTCAATGGATGGCCTATTAAGCCCCGCAAATCCAGCAGAAACCTCAGAGTAACTAAAGATTACAGGGGCTTGATGCACCCGCAAATAGCTTATTATCATAGGCTCCCGCAACGAATAAAAGCCAATTGTATTGCGCCCTGGTTGTAAATAAAACAAGAGGGGTTCGTTGTATGTACCCATGGCATCCATAACCAATTCCTCACGCCATGTGTGGTATTCTACTTGTACAGGGCGCAAGTCGTTACCTCTACTATCTTGCCTAATATAGGGCAATTGGTTAACCCATGTACGTGTAAACTCCACATGATTTGCTTCTAAAAAAGGCTGCTCTCCATTAATAAAAACAGCCCGCTGTATGTCTGAGCTTCGACCTTCGTATGCATAATAAAACACCGATATATTATAAAGGCCCCCCTGGGTTACATATACATCCCATTCTATAAGGCCTGATTCATCAGTCCATATAGATGTGCCCGCAACACCAGCCCAATCTTCTAAATAATGAATGCTCATTCCTTCAACCAGAGCGTATTGGGTAGCATAAATAATATATTCCGCATCTGGCCTGGGCTGCGTGATATTGTCATATATAAAATGTGTAAAGTGATAACGGGTGCCAAAACTATTAAGTATTTCATGGTATCTTTCCATGGTAGTGAATATAGCGTCATCTGCATCACCGGTTATTGCCTGTACAGGAATAGATATTGACCCAAAAATCACAAGAACCGCCATAAAAAGTAGTAATCTCCGCTTAAGACTTGGCATTTTACGCATAATCTATCGGTCCCTTCCTTGCATATCATTTCTGTACATTGATAACTTGCAGCGAAGGGGCTGTCCGATAAAGACAGCCCACTCGCAAACATCTATTTGCTATCTAAACGCGGCAAAAGTATCATCAATTACCGACTGGGCGTGCAATCTATTCTCTTCGATTATTTGTGCAATCGTAGCACCGCCCGTGTGGAAGCTGTATGCAAATGTACTTGCCATCCAACCAAGTTGCCAACCGTCATCGGCTACAACACTTAAGCCTAAGTCCATCCTACGCCGTGGTATAAACTCCAGCATCCTCTGGACACATGCCTCTGTTCGGAAGGCGGCTCTGGCGTACTCTGTTGGTTGACCATAGGCATATGCAAGATTATCGCCATGCCATGCATTCATAAGTTCAAATAAATGATAAACCATTTCCGGATCTTCTGTACCTCGTGCCACGCCTACGCCATGTGGAAATGCTTCCAAAAACTGATATCCACGTGGATTATTGGGACCTTGAGGGAACGGAACCGCCGTGTAATCAAATGGCAAATTAGCACCTTCGGTCCATAATGCCCAAGTAGCAGCTGTAAAGAAAGCGGACCTGCCACCGGTAAAGGACCAGAAGTTTGTAAACCAATCCCCGAATGTACCTTCACCATGATACTCCCACAAGCCTTCTGAGAAGATGGTTTCGGCCGTTTCAAGAGCCGCAATTGTATTAGGATGCCCTAATCCATAGCTAAAATCATCAGGCATAACCAAATATCCGGCATTGGCGGCAATAAAGTGCAGTATAATATCGGAGGGTGGGCCTGCTATACCAAACATATCGTTAATGCCATCACCTGTTGTATCTCTTGTTGCCAGCCTTGCAATTTCTAAGAACCTGTCGAAGGTCCATTCTCCGCGCTCATATAATTCCACTGGGTTATCCGCACCAATGTAATTAATAATATCTAAGTTTACACCCATGAATGTTGGACCAAAATTTGGCTCTCTTCTGTGTACCGTCCAGATTTTGTCGTCAAATTCCGCCATTGGCATAACCCTGGTACGAGCGTTGAAAATATCCGCATCGGGGGACGCAATATCGTTGATAGCGTAAATCAAATCACCATTTATTGCCGCGAAATTATTAATGCCTTCCAACATGAAGAAATCCCCTGCCGGAGCTCCCGCTAATACGCTAGTGGTTATAACGGACAGCATCTCATCCCATGGCACTACTAAACGGCTGAAAGTTACATTATATGCATCACGCATATATTGCAAATGATCCCACATCATCCGCTCATAGAAATAACTGCGCGTACCAACTCCCGGGTCTGGCTCTGGGTCATCGGTGGCTACACCGTGCATCGCGAAAGAAGCCACGAAAACAATGTCACGGCCACCCATGTCGATAACCTGTGTGGGTGTATCATCTGTTTCCTCCGGCCCGTCATCTTGCGTGTCATCCTGAATCTCGGCCGGTGTTTCATCACGGGTTTCGTCTTGATCCTGGGTGACATCACTGTCGTTATTATCTCTGCCACAGGCAACGACAAGTGCCATGGCTAATACCAAGGCAAGGATGCATAAAATACGCTTGTACATTTTTTTCCTCCTTTTATTTTAACTTCATTAGTTGCATGGCATTTCCCGAATAAATCTTTTTTAGCACATCATCGGGAAGGCCAATGCCATATATATTCCAACGCCCCAGGCCATAACCCCAATCGTCCGGCCCATAGCGGAAATATTCGTCAAATGTTTCTAGGAAACGGAAATAGTAAGGGTAAACCGCGTCTGGTTCGGAGCCGGTGTAGTCGGTTCCAAACAATATCCTGTCTTGGTACTTTATGAAAAACTCTCTAGCGGTATAAGGCTGGCGACCCAACTCACTAATCCTTGCCGATGGGTCAATGTACATATTCTTGTGCTTATCCAATTGGCTACCAACAAAGCCTAAATCCTCAGAACAAGAACCTACATGAGGTATAATGAATGTTGTGTCTGGATTATTAGCAAGAAGTGCGTCCTGTTGCTCCATCAATTGCTCAAATGTATACAATTCATCCCGGCAAAATGACCACTCCGGTTGCTCTATCAGACACTCATACCATTCATTTTTCTCATCAACAGGCGTAAAAAAACATTTAGGGTCTGCCACATGGATTAGCACGAGCAATCCGTACCTTGCTGCACCTTCCCATATTGGCTTAAGTCTAGCGTCATCTACAGGCACATATTTTCCGCTAGAATCTTTTAAACCAAGGCCAAGATTTTTCCAAAACTTAAGGCCTCGTACCCCGATGCGTTTGTAATGTTTGAAAGTTTCATCTACATAGTAAGCAAAATCCACATCTTCCAAACGCCCAATATCCACCGAGCCAAAGGTATAAATAAAATCTTCATAACCTTTAAGCCTACCCACTGCCTCGTCGAGAGCCTTTCCCCACATCAACTTCAAGTTGACTACACCAAATATATTTCGCTCCCTTAGTTCTTGTACCATGGTGCTCGTGCTTGATACATCGTCCCAAAGGTTAGATTTCTCGTATAATGGACCGATATGGGTGTGGAAATCAAATACCGGAAATTTAGGCTTCGGGACATGGGTAATCGGCACAGTAAGCATTGAAATAGGATTGTAGTCCTTGAGCAATAGACCATCTTTCATATAACCACCCTTTCATATGAACTTAAATATACAAAAAAGCGCAGTAAGCGGGGTCATAATGACCACGCCAACTGCGCTTTATACGCTCGTCGTTCATGGGACGTTTTCCTTTATATTCGACTAAACGTAAGACCGCATAGCCGGTGTTGCTAAAACTTATAAATTGAGCGGTATCTGTAAACTTCTCTACCTTTTAATACAGGTGATGGAAAATGGGGGTGATTTAACCCATTGGGATACATTTGAGGCTCAAGGCAAAGGGCACCACGATAAACATGTGTAGACCCGGCCTTTCCTTCCGCCCCTTTAAGGTAATTGCCGCTATACATTTGCAAGCCAGGTTGGTTGGTGTAAAGCCGCATATGGCGCATTCTGTCAGAGCTCATTAACTCACAACACAGACGAACCTCCCCCGGGTTAGATATTACCCAATTATGGTCATAGCCGCTGCAATATTTCAACTCCGTATGAGGTTCGGCGATTCTTTCCCCGATTGTGCGAAATTCCCTAAAATCGAAGGGGGTATCTGCCACAGGTAGTATCTCACCGGTTGGCAAGCCTTGATTGTCTACTACCGTATATTCGTCGGCATAAATTTTAAGACTATGGCTTAATATATCGCCGCAACCTGGTCCGTCCAGATTAAAATAGGCGTGATTTGTCATGCTTAGTATCGTATCGACTTTACAGCATCCGTTAAAATCTATGCTCAGACTATTGTCATCTGCAATGATGTAAGTAACGGTTATCTCTAAGTCCCCAGGAAAATTAGCTTCACCATCCCTGCTTATACGGGAAAAGGTTACTGTATTTTCATTATGTTGCGCGATATCAAATATCTGATTGTGAAAACCCTCGGGACCTCCATGCATTGTGTGATTATGGTCGTTGATTACAAGGTCGTACTGCCTATCATTGAGAACAAAACTGCCATTTGCAATCTGCCCGGCGTGTCGACCTATTGTAGCACCCATATACGTATCGGTATTTTCATATCCAGTAACATTGTCAAAGCCGAGTACCACATCTGCTAGCTTGCCGTTTTTATCAGGGGCCAGTAAGGATACTAGCGTCGCACCATAACTTGATATATCTGCACACATCCCATTCTTATTGACTATTGTAGCCAATTGCACAGGCTTTTTGTCCTTGGTGTTTCCAAAGTCAGCTATCATGACAAAAAACCTGCCCCTCTAGTAAAATTATGCCTTGTGACACGTTCTAAAACACTGCTTTGGGATACTTTCTTTGCTATTGTATCTACAGTTTCGACTGCCATTCCCGCACATATCGCGCCTAGCTCAGCGGCACTTTGTAATGGAGTTTCCCCAAATCGATTGTCACTACATCCTTTTTGGAGAGGCATGTTCATTGCCAAACCGGAAATCAAACCGCCTAAGAAGGCATCCCCCGCACCTGTTGTATTGATTGCGTCTACAGTCATAGTTGGGACAAATTCTACATGTCCTTTGTAGGAAGTAAAAGCACCGTCTTTTCCACAGGTGACAATCAGCATAATATCGGGATTGCACTTTCGTAAATACTCATATAGGCCACTAATCAGCTTTTTGCTGTCAGAAGATTCCTCAGGGGCAAGTGCATGAGCTTCTCCTAAATTAAGTGCTAACAGGTCACAACAATGCCATATATCCGCTTTCTTAAAGTCATCTGCTTCTGATTCCAAAATAGATAAGCAGCAGAAAGCACCTTTTTCCTTACCAGACTTAAGCATCTGTATGCGGCTTTCAAACTGCACTTCTGGCAACGCAGCAACTATTGTACCGGCATCTATACCGATGGCATCCATTGAGTCAATGGTATACTTTGGAGTTACTTCATCGCAGGCACTATTGGATGCAGTAAAATTACATGTCTCTTTATCCGGGTATTGCAAGCAAATGCTTATCATAGTAGGTAAAGATTCATGAGTTTTTACCCAGGAAACATCCATTCCCACCTTACGCATTTCATCTAAAAGAGCTGCGCCGTGGGCATCATTGCCAACATATCCAACGGGATATACCTTGACATCAGGGCATAGTAATGCGGCTATATAATGAAAAACAATATGCTGTTTACAATAATCCTTTGCATCACTTAGCTCCACCAATCTTGACTCGCTTCTGCCAAGGCTAGCGTTATTGCTTGTAAGAAACAGCATCCCCGCGCCTATTCCGCCTATTCCTACCGCTTTGTTAAACCGGCTCATGCATTAACTCCCCTAAAACGCCAATCAGGGTTTTCTGCAATGGGATGGGTTGCGGTGTCTCTTGTTACGGTTATCAGGGCATCGGGATGCTCTTGCAATAAGGTCATTGGATATTCAGCTGTAAGGTCGGAAAATAGCGCAACCCGTAAAGCGGTTTGCTTCCATGCTCCTGTACCGGAGTTTACCCTTATTTTTTTTGCTTTTAGGCATTCCTTAACACCCAACGTTACACTCATAGGCGCGACAAATTGCCATGCCGCACCAAAGACTCTATTACCGATTGCCATGAGGGTGTCGGTATTATTGTCTTGAATACGCACAGTAGAATTTCTCATCTCGTCAAGAGTAATTGGGCTAAATGGATTGCGGCGGGCTTGGTTATACGCCAAGTGCCCATCCTGGCCCCAGCCGCCTAAGGTGTAGTCCAACTCAATTTTCGATATGCGTTCGGCTACCTCAAGATAATTATCCGGCCTTAGATAAACGCGGTTTGTTTCTTGTACAGCCAGTTCAGGCTTGATAGGGGCGTAAAAATATTTGTCCATAAATGTACGGAAATTATTGGGGTCAGCTTCTGGAAGTAAACGGCCTTCCCAATCAAGATTTTCATCCATATGGAATACAACTACGTTTTTAAGAGAAATGCTACGCTCATTGATAATACGGGCAAAGGGTGCATACCATTCCTTGGGGCCACAGGGGACAATGGTGTAATACGGTCTTCCATTTGCTTTTTCTATGTCCTCCGCAAAATCTGAGGCCATTACCTCCCCTAAGGTTTTTGCATCTTCTACGATACGTAGCGGCACTTTCCTATTTGGGTGGCTCATTAGTTGATCCCATGGGATGCTACACCATTCATAAAGGCTTTTTCTGTCTATCATATCTTATTCCTCCTCCATATTTTGTCTAAAGGCACGTCGCTCTGCAACGGTACGTTCTTGTAAACGTGCGGCACCTTTATAATCCTTGGGGGGTATAAGCTTATTTTGTGATGCAGCTTTATCCCAGTCTTTTTTTATTGCTTCAATTTGCTTCTTGTACTGAGGCAACCACTGGACTTGAGCGATTAACATTTCATCTACCATCTGCCATACTTCCGGCGGATTACATACAGCACCTGTCAAAGGGTCTAACAATGCAGCTTGCTTAAGGAGCATAACATCCCCAGTGACGGCAGCCTTAACAGCCATCCGCTGAACGCTCACACTTTGATTGCATATAGCCGCACAACCCAGAGGCAAATCTCCTACCTTTGGAATGGATATGCCATTTCCGTCAACATAGCAGGGCACCTCAACGATACAGTCATCAGGCAAATTGGTAATACAACCATTATTGACTATATTAAAATGCCCGCGATACTGCCGCCTTGTTTCCAAGGCCTCGATTATATAAGATGCATGCTCTCCTTCCCGGTTGGAGCCATCGTACTTATGAGGAGGCTCTGACAACAGGCGGGGGAAATCAGTTTCGAACCAATTACGCTCTTCACGACATTCCCTTAGATAGCCACCGGTTTCACCATTTATCCAGTCAGATAAATCAATCCACTTAAGGATTTCATCTCCGCGTTTACGATACCATGCCAGGTATTCAGATAAATGCCCGTTGGACTCTGTTGAGTAATAGCCGAATCGGCGTAACATATCTATGCGTACTTTTTCAGTTTCGGAATAATAGTCATCTTCTTCAAAAGCAGAAAGAAGTTTGTCGCAAAGGTCAATTCCATCTTTTTTTATTGAAATATACCAAGTCTGGTGATTAAGACCAGCGCAAATAAAATCTAACTCATTGTGGTCATAATCCAAGACTTCTGCAATTTGCTCTTCACCGTGCATTTCGCCATGACAAAGCCCTAAAGTACGAACACCGCCATAATGATTACAGGCCCAGGTTACCATTGCATTGGGGTTGGAATAATTTAAATGCAATACATCCAGTGCACAAACCTCTTTCATGTCTTTGCAAAAGTCCAGCATTGCTGCAACTGTCCTTTGGCCATACATGATGCCACCTATACAAAGGGTGTCCCCTACACATTGGTCGACCCCATACTTCAGAGGTATCTCAATATCCCCTACAAAGGCTTCCAATCCACCTACGCGCACTGCATTGATTACATAGTTTGCGTCTTTAAACGCTTCACGGCGGTTGGTTGTGGATTGAATCTTGGTTTTAATGCCATTTGCCTCTAAATCACGCTGGCATAGCTGAGTTACCATTTCCAGATTTTGTTGGTTAATATCCGTAAAAGATATCTGGGCTCTGCGTAATTCCGGCACAGACATAATGTCTGTAAGTAGTTGGCGCGTAAATCCAAGGCTTCCTGCGCCAATAAAGCAGACTTTCATAAGAATGTCCTCCTTTTGCCCCTGGCGCCAGTAAACGAACCCACGTAATACGTGGAACTATCATTATTCGTTTGAAGCTAATTCATCCGCTAGCTTTAATTGGTGGGCTATATAAATACTATTAGGTTTTGAGGGCTGTTTTTGGTCAACCCTACAGGATGATATCACAGTAAAATCATCGATGCAATAGATTATACAGATGAAAATACTTGTTACTGACTGTAGGTGTTAATATTGCTCCATAATATATAATAACCGCTTTGGAAACAATGCCGTCAGTTGATCTAACCCGCTTTTTATAATTGTGTCCTTTCTATACATAGCCTCTGTAGGTGTTATGTATCCGGTCACGAGTTGCGCAAGGGTTTCTATGCTCGTTTCTAAATCGGGGGCGCTCAAATCGGAGTCATTCAGCTTGAGAGCATTGCATGCTATTTGCCCTTTTTCCCATCCAAGTCGGTACATACCAGAATTTTCTTGAAGAAACTTGTCAATTACTTTAATCGTTAGACTGCCATCACTATGTGGCTGCGACGCAAGTAAAGATAACGAACCACAAACATCTACAAGCCGTGCCATACCTGAAGCTTCACAATGCCATGTAATCTCACCTGGTTCGGGAAACAGGGCATGGATATCTATGTCATTGGGTGCGTTCCATCTGACAGTTGTAAATTCTGCTCCTAGCTTATAAAAGTAACCTAAAATACTCTGCAGTCCTGATGGGTTTTTCCAGCATAGCTCCTTGATTATAAGCCTGTGGTTTTCGTTACCATCAGGCTCAGGTTCGTAGAGAATATATGCATCTGCGTTTCCTGCTTCATCATAATTCAAGAATGTAAATTCTAAATTCTTATATGGGTCTCTATTTAACAACTCTTTCCACGCATTTTTATTGCGTACCACCGAGAAATTGCGAGTTTGGCTAAATGAATTGTAAATATCAATAAATGGTGAGATATCATCCCCTTTTTCGAAGGGCTCTAAGCGGTTTGGGTAATCAAAATGCCTAAATTGCCCTATCGGTATGTTTATGACATTATGTGAGTAACATGTTTCATAACCAAATTTCCGGTAATACGAAAATGAAAAAGGATACAAAAAGGATAATATTTGCTTGTCATCGGATGTCATTGAAGGAAGAGCTTTTTTCATAATTTGGTAAACAGTGCCCAGGCCTCGTGACTCCGGACGTGTAACCACGCCTCCAACCACACCGGTTTCTACAGTCTGGCCGTTTAGTTGCATTGTAACGGGTGTCACTAACACGGCAGAGCACATTTTACCTAAATTGTCAAAAGCCGCCCACACTATTTGTTCATCATCAGCATGCTTTTCCGGTTCCTTTAGCATTTTGCGAATATTTTTGCGCTCCATGTCAAAGAACACTGTGTGACAAATTGCATCGTACTGGATGTTTTCCAGGGGCGTGATTCTACGTATTTCCATTAATATTCCTCCAGATATATTCTTTATAACAAGCTATCCGTCATTATATCACAGGTTTACAGCCCTCTCCATTGGGGCTATTATTATGACAACAAATGCCATTATGGAGGGCCGTATTATGAAAAACCTACTTTCTTCAAACCGTAATTTCCGCTCCTTGCTTATGTACTCGACATTTTCTGGGATTGGCAGCGGGATGTTTAGCATTTTTATGATGTGGGTGGTACATGCCCTATACCAAAATCCCATGTACACAGGGATTGCCGGGTTCATGTTTGGGTTGCCCTTCGTGGTGAGCTTTATTGTTGGGCCTTTTGTTGATAGATGGAACAAGGCAGTGATATTGAGGATTGCTTGCTTTGTAAAGCTTGGTGTTACCGGGATGATTCTCACAACCCATATACTTTCCATGCATAGTCCATGGGTGTTTTTCCTTGGGATTCTTGCCTTCTGCTCCGCTACCTTGTTTAGCGGCCCCGCCTATACTGCCGTGCTCCCTCGGGTTGTAAACAGTGAAGATTTGGTCAAGGCTAATGTTCTTATGAACATGACCGGGATACTCGGTGGGCTAGGTATCGGCGTGGTACTTTATATGATAATGGCAGGAGGCGGAGATTTTGCTGTTGTGTATTGGGTCAATGCAGTGGTTTTAGCATTGGGTTTATTGTTCGCATTTTTGATTGCAAGTGAGGAGTCCAGTAAGAAGCGCGAGAAAGCCGCCCTAAAGTCATACCTTGGGGAGCTTAAGGAGGGATTTTTGTTTGTTAAAAAGGGAGTAATGCTGCCTCTCATTATTGCCCTCATTTTCATGAACTTCTTTGCGGATGTTGCATATGTAAACCTGCCTATGTTTGCTGAGGTGCATCTAGGTACCGCTTCTGGATATATTTTGCTTTCGGCTTTTGCACTGATGGGAGGGTTAATTGGCTCATATATAGCAAGGTCTGTCGAAGAAAAATATGAGGTATGGAAAATCATGGTAGGAGCCTTTGTTTTTGCAGGTGTTGCCCGTATTCTTTTTGTAAATGTGCTTCCCGTGAATCGCTCATACGGGATTATTATGTTTCTTATTTATGTAGGAATTGGAAGCACGATTGGCATTTTTTATCAATCACTTATACAGAAACTGCCGCCAAAGGATTTAATCAGCAGGGTGGATACGATTATAACAAGCCTGTGCTCTGTTGCCGCAGCTGTTGGGGCTTTGGTGGGCGGGCTTCTTGGGACGATTCTGACTACAGTGGACATGGTGTTTATGATTCAAGGTGGGTCTTATATTATAATCGGTCTATGCTTGTGTTTGCCTAAAATTGTGAGGGCTATGCCTAAGATTGGGGAAATAGGTAAAGAACATGATGTGGCTCCAGATGATGAACTAGGCCTATAGGTCCCTATCCTCTACATCCTGCACCATCCCAAACTTCCTTTGTTCGTAATATGCCACAACATAATCTAAGATATCTTTTAGTACCGCGACAATTGGGATAACCACCATCATACCCAAAATACCGCCTATTGCGCCTCCTACGCTTATGCTAATGATTACCAACAGTGGACTCATAGAAAACGCATCACTCATGAGCTTTGGCTGGATTATATTGACCTCGATTTGCTGAATAAGCAACAACAGCCCCAATGCCAAAAGCCCCATGGTTATCCCTTGGGTAAAACTGACCACTAGCACAGATACGATTACCGCTACAATAGAGCCAAAATACGGTATGTAATTGGCTATCCACAGTAGAATTCCAAGAACCAAAGCGTATGGCGAACCCATTAGCAGTAGCGCAATAGATGACATTACTCCAAGGATTACTCCCCCGATGGTTTGGGTATGGATGTATCGCCGCAAGTTTTTATTAAGTCCACCAAAAATCTCTGCCACCAATTCCCGGAACTTAACCGTGGTAAATACCCTAAGCAGCTTATTGAAATAAGCTTTACTCCGTTCTTTTTCAATCATAATGTAAATTGATGCAATAAAGGCAATAGCAGCCCGGAATACAGCAGTAGCCGCACCCATAATTGCAGTTATCGGTGCCATTAAGGTGTCGATACTTAAATTATCAAAAAGGCTACCAACGATATTAAACGCATCTTCGGAGCTGATTTGCCAATCGAACAAGTCCATATCATTGAAATTGTTAATAAATTGCACAACGCCTTCCCAATACACAGGAACCATGTCAATAAAGAAGGCGACACTACTTATAATGGCTGGTATAACTAGGTTAAGTGCTAAGAAAACCATAAAAAGAAAAACCAGCATTACAATAACAAGACTTATTATCTTTCGACCTTTGACGAGAAAACCATTATCTGTCTTTGCAAGCATTCTTTGAATAGCACTACAAGGAATATTAATTACATAAGCCAACATAAAGCCATAAAAAAACGGCGATATAACCCCCCATACCCATCTGAAGAAATTAAGGAAAGACCGCATCTCACCGGAGATTCTATACGCGGCGATAATCAGCAAGGCCAGTATGAAATAGGGCATAAGGGATTTAAGCTTTGCCATCATGGGTGATTGGTGCATGTGGACCTCCCGATATTAGTTTTAACATCCCACATAATAACATATAGCGAATTAAACTCGCTATAAGAATGCCATGGTAGCGGCAACAAAAAAGAGGCTACTATGAGCAACCTCTTTGATAATAAGTATGTTGAATATAAAACCTACAGCTTTACTAAGTGGATATCCTTATACTCCATAAAAGCAGCGGCAGTTACAACCAGCCAGAGGATAAAGAATAGAACCAAGCCAAAACCAGTGAACCCGCTAACGCTAACCAGATTAGACAGAGCCAAGTATGCACCAAAGCCAGATACAACAAGAATGATGAGCTTAGGATTTGGCAATCTTACTAATCCTAAGGCCGAAACCAAGGAAGCACCGGCAACAACCAAGAGCGGTAATAGTAAATCAAGGAAACTCGAAAATCCGGGGCCGCCTCCTGCATCGTTGTTGAACACTAAGCTAAAGCCGCCTACAGTTATATTATTGCCACCCCAACCAGCTATTGAGATGAAGGGCATAAACATGCAAATCAGCAGTAGCAGACATCCTCCCAAAACAACCAATTGGTTTACAGTAAACTTAGAGGTAACGGTCTTTACAAAATCCGTGCCACCTCCGCCTTGTACAGGTGCATGAGTAGTCGGAACATACCCGCAGGCACATGCCAGATGCACTTCATCTGGGTGCCTCTGCGTACCACATCCAGGACAGAACATATATTATTTCCCCTTTCTGAATAATTTTGCAGATTATAGCATTATTTAAGGGGTATCACAATAGTATGCTACGCAACCTCACAACTGTATTACTGTACTAGTAAAGTAACCATAATTATATTGTGGAAGCGTAGTTGTAAACCGGCTTAGAATAAGGGGTTGAGTAATCGTAAATAAAAAAACCCGTATGACGTCATACGAATTTTTTTCATATGCTAGGAAATTGCTTTGCAATTTCTGCTGGCATGGTCGGAAACAAAAGCGGCGGAGCCGTTTTGTTCTCGCTGCTACCCTGCTACATATATGATGCAAGCATTTCAAGAATGGCTTTTTTCGGTTTATATCCCAGGATATGAGCTACAGGAACACCATTTTTCATAAGCAACAATAGCGGTATGCTTTGTACACCAAATTTTTCTGCCAACTCTGGGGCATCTGTTACGTTTACTTTCCCTACCTTGACTGCATCCTGCTCTTTTGAGATTTCATCAATAATGGGGCCAATCATTTTGCATGGACCGCACCACTCTGCCCAGAAATCCAGCAGTATGGGTTTGTTTGATTGCATTACCTCTTCTTCAAAATTTTCGTTGGTTATGTTTATTACAGACATAATCATCCTCCTTTGCTGTTTTATTCAATGTATCACAATTCTCATATTTTATGCAGTATATCCCTGACAATATTTTTTGCTTGCAGTCTTTAAGTTCACTGGCTATAATAATCCAAAGAGCCTGGGATGCTCGATAACCTATTATTTTGAACCTACAGACGCAAAACGGGAGTCCAAGACTCTTGGTCTACGCCGTGCCGCGAAATTGGCGGAAGGCGGTCGCCTGGATGCGGACACCCACCTAGCCATTGGCTAGGTGTCAAAATATGGGACCGACATTCTGGGTTTATTTTTGCCCATACTACAGACATATGTTTTTTTGATATACGAAAGGGATTTACCCATGCGAGAAACGGATGCTAATTTACTGGCAGCCGCAAAGCAAGAAAGGTCCGAGGGTAATAGTGATGCCTTCGAGCAAATTCTTTTGCGGTACGAAAAGCTAATACTCCATATAGCACGCAGGTATCTAAATAATCCGGAAGACGCCTTAGACGCCAGCCAGGATGCCATAATTCGTATATACAGAGGCTTGCCCAATGTAATAATCCCAGAGGATGGCAGCCTTAAAGCTTGGATATGTACTGTAACAGCCAATACCTGCCTTGATATAGTCAGAAAACGTCGCATTGTAGCTGATGAGCTAACAGATGATGTAATCTCCGCCTCCCCTACCCTGCCCTCGGCAGAGGAAAGTGCTATAGCCAACGAAAGGGCAAGGGAGATACTTAATGCAATAACAAAACTACCTGATGACCACCGTATGGTGCTTATATTAAGAGATATGCAGGGGCTAAGCTATGAGGAGCTTGCCGAGGCTTTGGATTTAACTTTGGGTACGGTGAAGTCCAGGTTAAGCCGGGCCCGGTCGGCTTTGAAGAAGATGTTGACATAGCTAAAGAGAGCCTTATTAGAATATTACCCCGGTGGGCTTTCATCATGAAGCCGATTGACTGCGGTTATTGCATAGTAATAATCCCCTACCCCCTCTGGGTCGGGGATTTTCCATGTGTAGTAGGTTTGCCCAGGGAGCGCGGGCACAATAGCTACAATATTTGCAGGATTGTTTATATTAATCTTCTCGTGGGCAGAGCGATAGATTACAAAGTATCTGGGCATAACAAGTTGGCATATGCTGGTTTCTGTGTTCTCCCAGGAAATGAAATGGTCTTCAATTACCACATTCCCTGGGCGGGAAGGCGCAGTTCCTCCCAAATGGGGCATGGATGGTACAAGAGCGGGATATCTCCACATGCTGCCTCGTAGATTTTCCATTGTGGTTCTCATACCATGCCCCCTGCCAGGGCGCATATGATTTTGTGCGAAAAACATCGAACCACTAATATTAGGATGCCCAAGATTGTAAGCCTCTTGACGCAGCAAAGTACGCATACCCTCATACTCATATCCCGGTGAGTTACGCCATTTGGCAGGGACATTGACCGTGTCATGGCGGTAGAGGTTATCCATCCGATACAAGCCAATACCTATAAACAACTGGGCATTTGTGTACTCTCCCTGGCTGTTGCGCAAATGGCCATCCGGGCCGAAGTCATGAAATAATCTGGCCCACCATTCGGCAATTACCCCATATGGTGCGGTATTATGGGCCCAGTCCCAGTAAATTTGTGGGGTAAGATAGTCAATAAGGTTCTCTATCACCCATCTTCGGGTATCCGCAAAAGATGTATGGTAATTGGACCATGTAGTTGTGGATGCGGAGCCTGTGCCGGCATTGTAGCCACCGCCATCCAGTCCGGTATTGCCTTCTTGGGCCGACTTCCAGACACCTCCCGGGCTTATGCCAAACTTCACCCACGGTGCCGCTTCACGTATGGCTGCTCCTACGTCTCGTATCATCATTTCGGTGTTCTCTCTGCGCCAATCTGCCCGGCCTTGAGGTGTATCCGGAAAAGCAATTCCTGATATCCAGTTATGCTCCGGGCTGTTATACCGGACAAAGCTGTCTGCAATAGGAAATCCTTCTGGATAGAAATAATCATCAAAATGCACAGCGTCAATATCGTAGTTATTCACTACCTCTAAAACCCGACTGACAATCCAATCCCTAACCCCAGGGGCAGCTGGGTCCACAACATAGCGGTTTTCACCAATTTTTACATAATCACCAAAAAGATAAAATGCCGTATCAGGAATTTGCGACCATTCCTGCCTTATTTGTGCAAGACTGGTGACATACTCCCCTGTGGAAGACAAAACAATCCCGCGATAATTTCCAACAGTGTGAGTAATACGATATGGATTGAACCACGCATGAACCTCAATATTCCTGGCACGGGCTAGTTTTATGACATATTCCAGGGGATCAAATTCTATGCCCTGGGAATCAAGCAAGACTCCAGTAAAATTGGTTTCCCCAGTAAGCCACGCCGACCATGGCGAAATATTTGAATTGAAAAAAGCATCCCCTGTGGGACTTATTTGAAATACCACTGCGTTGAACCCTAAATAGGCGATTTCATCAAAACGCTGGCGTAGTTCGTGTTTTTGCATATCCACATGCTCAGGGGTTGTTCCCCGAGCATCCGCAGATGGCCAATCAATATTCAAAACAGTTGCAATCCAAGCTGCTCGTAAGTGACGCTTTTGTGGTATATCTTCGCCATAAGCAATTGTTGCCAAGAAAGGGCGGTATCTATCACCAGGGTCAATCATAGCATTGCGGAAATTTTCTATGGAATGCCGCAAAGTGGTGATATGCTCTAGTGCCTCGACATCAGTTATGTTGGCTCCGGCCTCTGCCATCAAGCCCTGAACTTCTCTAATCGCAGCATAAAAAATCATTATATCTATGTGTACATGTCTACCTAGTCGGATATTACCGCCTTCCTCCTGGGCCCAATTGAACCTGCTCCAGGCGTAATCTATTAAAGCCGCCAGTTGCTCAGCATAGGTTAATTCTACTGGGGCATATTCAGGCAAAAACCGCCAAACCGTCGTTGCTTCAGGCACCTCGGTTTCGCTGCTTAGGTGTGGGGCAGGTTCAGCCAGGGTGGGTTCATATTCGTTGTGAGAACTATCTTCGTCTAATGTAATGTGGGTATAAGGCGGTTCAGTTTCCTGATTGTTAATTACAACGAATACGGCAATCCCTATCGCAACCACCAGAATCGCCAAAATAATAAAATATTTTTTCAAGGGGATTCTCCTTTAGATTCATGTATTGGACCACTTTTGGAATAGGGAAAACAAGCTTGAAGTTCAGCTTGTTTTGTCCTATTTCAAAAGTGGTCTATTGCGTAATTATACCACTTTCAGCAAGAACCATAATCCATGTCCCGCATAATATGTAAGCAAGTACCAAAATTGCGAAGGAGATATGAACATGAATTGCACTTGCAACGAAGGCTGCAACAGATGTGGCCACGAACCTGTTATTAGAGAGGTATTTAATTGCCCCGGCTCACAGCGGATTATCAAGCATGAGCATGTAATAAGACATCAACATGACATCATACATGAGTTTGATGTCATCCATGAGCATGAGTTCAACACTCATGATGTCGTAAGGGAACGCGAAGTGGTAAAGCATAATGATTGCAGAACACATGAGCCGAATTATTGTAGTGATGATTGTAGGCCACAACCAAGCAGACCAGTAAGACCACGTTTTTGGAGTGCCCGCCGCTAGTAAGATAGTTAGAAAACATTAGCTTTGTCATCCCGGGCTTGACATGGAATCCCCGACCTTAAATCGAAAGATTAGGGGAATCCCGCGTCAAGCCCGGTAGATTTTATTTTAGAGACAATCCAAAATACGCAGCAATCATATCAGCCGTTTTCTCAACCGTCGATTTATCATCCCAAATGATTTGCTTCACTCCATATTGTGTCGTCTCGCGGGGAGTTGCACGTTTTCCTTTTCCCCACACCATATTTGCTTTGCGGACAAGTTTATCTTTTTCCTCTTCGGAAATATCGCGAAGATGGATTTCATTTTCGTACCGTTCACAAAAATCATCACTAGCTTTGTAATTGGAAACAACGACCCCATAGGTTACAAATGGGATTATACTGTCAATATCAATAACATTTTCATAAATTATTTTTTCATGATTCCCAGTAAGCTGAATCAAATCCATAATAGCCATTGGCGTAAAATCATGTGCAATTTCACGTTCCCACATGGCAGCATCCTCAGGGTCTTGGGCGAAATAACCCGGTACATTGCGACATAATCCTGGTTGAAATTGTGGGTCGGCATCCTGTGCATACCGCCACCGATTGTCACATGTGTGGTATACGAAAAAACCATATCTGCGACCAAGCTCATCCGCCACAGCCGCTCCGTCTCCAAATATAAAGTAAACATTTTGAAATTTTTTCTTCAAGACATTATCAGGTATCAGCAATCTTGATACAGCTTTTTTCTCAAGTTTTTCGGCCACCTCAAACAACCGATGCACAGGAGAAGGGTTACCGGAATAGCCCACATTCATAAGCTGTGATTCAATTTCCTTGGCTTTGTCATAAAGCAACCTCACATCAGAATTCTTGGTAAAATCGGCTTTTTTAATTAGACGAATGAAGGATAATATAATTTCTTTCATCTCATGCAAAAGCGCGACTTCTTCGTCACTATCGACAACCTTGTTGCCCAATACCTCCAACACGACTTCTGACCCTGCTGTATTTATTTTGTTAAACCACTCATTGTGTTACCTCCTTGTTTTTTTGCAAGCATAACGGCTTCCCCAACGGCAGAGTCAAGGATGACTTTTCTGGTATACTGTTGAAGAGATTCTAGAAAGGACTACATACACATGGCCCGAAAAAAAAGACTGATTACCACCATTTCCTGCCTAGGGGTGCTTGTGTTGGTCATCCTTGTATTGATTCCCACATTAGTATTATCCATGTTCCTGGGAGAAAGAATTGACCAGCCCCAGCATAATTCAATAGAGTTCGGGATAGCATCTGAGGAAATTAATCTCACTACTATTGATGGCTTAAACCTAGCCGCATGGAGGACATATACTGATAAGGCCATCCCTTATGGGACTGTCATCATCATCTCCGGTTTACAATGGCCATCAGTTACCGCTTTTTTCGGTTACGCCAATATGCTCGCAGAGCACGGCTGGGACGCTTTATTAATCGAAAAACGAGCAAGGAGCTTAAGCGAAGGGGAAAGCATCGGTTTTGGTACAACTGAATGGTTGGATGTCAAAGCCGGAGTTAATTTCCTTGATGCAGATAACCGCTCCGGAGACTTACCCATTATAGCCCTTGGCACCTCTGCCGGCGGTGCCACGGTCATAATAGCCGGGGGAGAAATCCCCAGGATAGATGGCATAATCGCTATTTCCGCATATTCCAATTTTGTTGACCTTTATGTAGATAGCTTACCGATGTTTAGGGTACCTAGGTTTGTAGGCACTATGTCAATTCCCTTTATGTATCTTAATATGGGGCTGCGATTGGGGTTTGATAGGATTCGCTACACGCCGATAAACGGCATTGCCAGATTGGGACACCGTCCTATGCTACTCATGCACTCAACAGAAGATTGGCAAGTACCATTTTCCCATTTTGAGAACCTGTATCAAACCGCACAGGAAAGCAACATAAACATAACCACCTTCGTGCGGGAAGGAGATTGGCATTTCGTTTGCTATGATCAATATATCGGCAACCCTGCTCGGGATGTTGAGTTTACACAGGCAATAATTGGGTTTCTCGACCAGTTTCAATCCCGCATTTTGGATTGAAATTACTATATAGCGAACGACTTTCGAAATCGTGATTGCGCGTCGGGCAAAATCGGCCAAAAACGCCAAGCTCGCGTTTTTGGAAGTCCTCATTCAATCACGTTTCTCAAGGTCGTTCGCTATAGCTTTACTTGCTATGTTTTTTTAAGAAATTCTCATATTCATTAATGACCTTATCCGTATCGCCAAAGGCCATTTGCTTACCCTTATGCAGCCATAATACTTTGTTACACAATTCTCTGGTTTGGTTTATTGCATGGGAGACAAAAATAGTAGTTGCCCCATTCGCAATAATTTCTTTCATGCGTGCCTCGCTTTTTGCTTTGAATGCACCGTCTCCCACACTAAGCACTTCATCCAAAATCAATATTTCAGGCCGGACCAAGCATGCAATTGAAAACGCTAAACGCGTCTTCATCCCGGAAGAAAGCTGCTTAAATGGTCTGTCCTCGAACTCTTCCAGCTCAGCAAAGCTTATTATCTCGGGATATGTCTCATTCATAAACCCCCGGGTATACCCCATCAACGCACCACGCAAAAACGTATTTTCCCTCACTGTCATTTCACCATCAAAGCCTGCACCTAGTTCCAATAAAGCGGCAACTGCCCCGTTAACCTCCATGCGCCCCTTAGTTGGTGTCATTATTCCAGCTATAGCTTTCAATAGTGTTGATTTGCCGGCACCATTATTACCCACAATCCCCAGAAAATCTCCGCTTTCAAGCTCAAATGATATGTCATTTACAGCCCAAAATTCCTTTACATTGTATTGTTTTTTTACTTTTTGGATAACGAAATCTTTAATCCCTAGATTCCTGAAATCCCCGACAATATATCTTATGCCTATGTTCTCTAATTTTATCGTCATCTCTTCACACTCACATATAGTATATAAACCGAGAATTGAACTTTTTATAAAAAAGCGCACCAACCAACAGTGCTACCACCGCACTTATCGCGCAGGCCAAGTGAATATGCCATGCTGGAATGACCCCATGTATCACAACAAGCCGAAAGTAATGAATATGTGTAAAAATAGGGTTTACAAGGAATAAGCGTTGTGTTCGTAACGAAAACGTATCGACACTATAAAAAATAGCCGAGAGCCACATAACAAGTAAGGTAAAAATTCCGTAAAGATACTTAATATCCTTAAAAAATACAAACAGTGCGGAAAGGACTAATCCTACGCCAATATTAAATAATGTTATCGTAACGATGGGATATATAAGCAAAATAAATCGTGGATGGAAGGGTACACCGTCAATAGCAGCAAAAATAAAGAATATTATCAGCATCAAAGCAAAATTAATAAGGGAAGCCACGTTTTCCGAAAGTAGAAACAGATACTTTGGTACCTTTACCTTAGTCATGATACCGCTGTTAGACATAAGAGACGCCATACCCTGGTTGGTGGACTCGGAAAAAAACGAATATATCTTAAGCCCAGCAAATACATACACAATAAAATGCGGTATATCTCGACCGAAAAAGTGCGAAAAAACCAATACCATTACAAAAAGATGCAATAATGGTCCAAGCATACTCCATCCCATACCTAAGATAGTACGCTTGTATCGCTTTTTAAAATCTCGTTTTACCAGTTCTTCAAAGACAAAGTTATACTTTTTCCAACGGGTGGACAGAAATGAAATCAATTTAGCCCCTCCCCTGCCACAAAGAGCTTGACAAACTGCTCATACTGATTTTGCATACGAAGTAAGTGCTCACAAATATCCCTTGCAGCACCATAGCCACCCTTTTCCATCGAAACATAATCGCAGTAATTCCGAATAAAATCTGGCGCATCGGCAGGGCAAGCACTAAATCCACATAGCTGCATTGCTGCGTAATCGTTGATGTCGTCACCTATATATGCAATGCGATTGCCGCATAGGGAGTTTTGCTTCATATAATTGCCAAGGGTCTCCGCTTTGTCCGAAATACCCTGTAGCACACAACTGATTTTTAGCTCTTTGGCTCTCAGCTGTGTTAGTTCCGATTTTCGCCCTGTTAAAAAAACTGTTGTGTACTCAAGGCTGGGAAGCACTCCAATAATTTGACCATCCCTTACATGAAAACGCTTGGTCTCTACCCCGTCGCTTGAGATAATTATCCCACCATCAGTAAGGGTCCCGTCAACATCAAAAATAATGTGGTCAATCATCAAGTACCCCCTAAAGAATAATTCCGCTACGAATAATATCGTGATTGCTGACTATCCCTTCAGGCCTACCCATACTATCAATAACCGGAAGCACAGATACCGCACGCTTACCCTGTTGCATAATCTTTAATGCTTCTATTGCCAGCATATCTTTATGGGTGGATATTGGGTCTGTGGTCATTAATTCATCTACCATACCTGCATATATATCAATATTTTTCTCCAAAGCACGCCGCAAATCACCGTCTGTGATTATACCTGTCATTACGCCCTCTGAGTCCAACACAAGGGTCGCTCCAAGGCCTTTAGCCGATATTTCTATTATCCCATTTTTTACTGTGGTTCCCTTCGAAATCATAGGGATGTTTGACCCAAAACGCATAACATCAGATACACGTGTCAAGAGCCTGCTCCCCAGTGCCCCTTCTGGATGTCTGAGTGCATAATCTTCTTTCCTAAAGCCTCTCATCATTGACACAACCACAGCCAGAGCATCACCAATTACCAGCTCGGCTGTTGTGCTACTGGTAGGTGCCAAGTCAAGATTACAGGCTTCTTGCAGTCTGGGCATACACAGTACGATATCTGAATACAGGGCCAAATCTGATTCTGGGTTTGATGTGATTGCTATTATTTTTAACCCAATAAGCTTTAAGGTTGGGAATAATTTCAGGATTTCCTTTGAGTTTCCGCTATTACTTATGATTATGATAACATCGTCTTTATTCAGACTTCCTAAATCCCCGTGGAGTGCTTCTCCAGGGTGTAAATAAAAAGAAGCTATCCCCAAGCTTGAAAAAGTTGCAGCTATTTTGCGGGCTATGTGCCCAGGCTTTCCGACACCACATATAACTGTTTTTCCCTTACAGTTGTGTATTTCATTAACGATATCCACAATATTATTGTCAAGAGCATCCTTTACTTTAATAAGCTGAGCAATTTCTATGTCAAATATATTTATACATTCGGACAATAGGTTCATTTTTTCCTCCTTACGCCTTTAGGCATCATCAAAATCATATTTTCGTATTAACCACGACTCTATGAATCTTTATAAGTTCTTCAAGCAAGGGCTTAACGTCTGATAGTGGAACCATGTTAGGCCCGTCAGACAAAGCTTTTTCCGGTTCAGGATGAACTTCTAAGAACAATCCGTCTATACCAACCGCTATCGCTGCTCTTGATAGATATCGTACATATTCTCGATTCCCACCGGATGAAGTGCCCAATCCCCCAGGCTTTTGCACACTATGGGTTGCATCAAACACTACAGGACACCCAAACTTACGCATTTCATAGAGCCCGGTCATATCAACCACTAATGTATTGTAGCCAAAGCTTGTACCCCTCTCACATAACATAAGTTGCTTATTGCCTACACTTTTGAATTTCTCTACTACGTTTTTCATATCAAAGGGAGAGCAGAATTGTGGCTTTTTTACATTTACAGGCAATCCTGTCCTTGCAGCGGCTAATATCAAATCTGTTTGGCGGGCAAGGAATGCCGGAATCTGCAAAATATCCACTACTTTGGCAACGATATCAGCCTGCTCAGGGGAGTGGATGTCTGTTATAACCCGCAAATTCAGCTCTTTTCTTATATCCCCAAGAATCTCTAAGCCTTCTTCCATACCGTGCCCTCGAAAGGAAGATAGGGATGAGCGGTTTGCCTTATCAAAGGATGCTTTGAAAATGTAGGGGATGTCTAGTTCCCCGGTAATTTCTTTCATGGTTTTGGCAATGAGGAATGCGTTTTCTCTGGATTCAATTACACATGGTCCGGAGATTAGAAAAAAGTTCTTATTATTAGTCATTAGGTTCACCAAGTCCTTTCATATGTTGTTCAACCAGCGATATATGCTCCGGAAGATCAACTCCAATACTTTCATACTGGGTTTCAATAACACGAATATCGTACCCATTTTCGATGGCGCGCAACTGCTCCAGCTCTTCGGCTACCTCTAGCAGAGAGCGAGGCATTTGAACAAATTTTGCGAGAAAATCTTTTTTGTAAGCATACACGCCGATATGTTTGTAATATACTACATCGGGAGTTTTGTCCCGGTTATAGGGGATTGTGCTTCTGGAGAAATATATAGCGTTTTGATTTTTGTCTGTAATGACCTTTGCGATGTTGGGGTTGTTTATTTCATTCTCGGTATGAAGCTGTTTTTTAAGGGTTGCGATATATACATCAGGGTCATTAAATGCGCTAATCAGATCCATAACAATTTCCTTGCGCATCATTGGCTCGTCACCTTGGATATTGAGCACAATGTCAAAGTCCAAATCCTTACATGCTTCATAGACCCGCTCGGAGCCGCAAGAGCACTCCCCAGTCATGATGGCATTACCGCCAAACTCATTCACAACTTTAAATATTCTTTCATCATCTGTGGCAACATATGTCCGGCTTACTTCCGGGATTTGAGACATGGCTTTACATACCCAATAAATCATGGGCCTGCCCAAAATCGAGGCAAGCGGTTTTCCGGGAAAGCGGCTGGATTCATATCTTGCAGGGATGCAGCAAATTATTTTCATATTATCGCTCCAGAATTATTATCACATATTGCATTCTCTAATAAGCTTATAGCATCTTTAAGCCCCTGTCCGCTTGGTAGTGGCCGTTCCGTCAGGTTGTCGAAGAGATAATACTTATTTAGCTGAGCAACATGTTTTACAAATGCCTTCTGTTGTAAATCTGTATATCCCTGAGACAATGCCTCTTTAATTGTAGGTTCTATTGCATCCATAGAGAAAGCCTCATATGCACAGCCTTTTCCTTTTAGTTGATTGTATCCCAGGGTAAGCGTAGGCTTGCCTCGTATAAGTGCGGTGTAGGTAACACTTGTTGTTACGCCTATCACTAAATCCGCAGCATCAATGACAGCATTAATATCCCCTTCTTCTAAGAAAATTACATTTGAGGGGATGCGTTTTGGCTCTGACCGCCATCTATATATTATCGGATGAGGTTTATATATAAGATTCCATCCGTTTCGTTTTGCTATTGCTGCAATGGGGGCTATGGCGTCATAAGATGTGCCAAACATCGGAGTATGCAGCTCCTGAGATTGCTTGTCGTGTGGATAATTGCCACCTTCAAACCCCTCTCCTGCTAGGAATATAGTCTTTTTACTAGTGTCTAAATTTTTGAGGACACTAGTCATAGCTTCGCTTTGGCTCTGAACATATCGGTTGGCACCTGTCTTGCGCCAATCATTAATAAGCTTCTTGGCATATTCTAACTCAGCATCATTTACTGGGAGTGCCATAAAACGGTCTGATTCACGAGCTACCCAGCTTGCGCCAAATTGCCCACCTGTTTCAAGAAATAATGTACCAGGTAAAACCCCTGTTTCCATATATGCGACAGGGATATCCTGTCTCATTGCTATCACATTTGCTATGCGGCATTGTGGGGTAAATGAGTTCCACATTACGATTAGTTTAGGCTTCACTGTCGCAATAGCTTCTTCATAGAAGCGGGAAATCTCATGGGCTAATAAAACCAGACAACCACGCCCGACTTTGGGAAAGCATTGTTTTACCAGCTTTGCAGTATCGTCAAGCACTTTATCGTTGCGTACACGGCTTGCGATACTACTTTCTATTTTCATTTTGACATCTGTAGGTACATATCCCCATGTAAATGAGTGAGGTACCGCTACAACAGGGAATGACAGCTTCCGTTGCAATTCCAAGCTTCGTGTGTTGAAATATATCCATGTATACTCATTCATTGAGGTGGCCATGTTGTCTAAAAGCTTGTGAGCAGCATTATTCATGTCACCCACAACCATAATAATATTCTCACGTTTGAATAGCGGCTGCGTCTGCACTACTTCAATAGCTACATCAACCTGTGCAGGTATATCATCATGAGCATTTGGCCTGCGTGTTATAAACCGATAAAATCTACGAGCCGGGGTCAAAACACGCAATCTCTCTGCCATTTGATAACCCCATACTCGCAAGCGGTCCGACTTGTTTGAAATTGAACGAGAAGTACTGGGCATTCTTGAAAAATGCTTGTCGTACCACTCTTGGTATAAATCCCTGTTTTCTTTCATGAAATCGGAATCTATTAGGTTAAACTGAGTAATTAATTCAGCATCAAGCTTATATGGCTTTGCCAAACTATCAATGATGATATCAAATAGACTTACACGATCAAACTCTAAATATCTTACGTATTTCCCAAACAGCCTGTTATATAGTTGCGTAAAGTCTAATATTGATTTTTGAACTTGGCTGAGTGTCTCACTTTCAATGTATGCCTCGGTGTTTTGCCTTACATAGCCAATCTCATTGCTTATTTTTTTTAACCCAAGCACTGTTGATGCAGGCTCCCTAACAATATCCTCAATGAATCGTGAAAATATAAATGCACCCTTTGGCAATCTATTCATTGTGTGCATTCCATAAGGCACATAAGCTTTGACAATAGAATTTTCAAGCTCAACTAAGCCCATCGAAACCCTTGGGTCTGCGCACATGCTATAACCCACAGTTGTTAACCTATAATACTTATCCAAAAAACGATTGACTCCAAAACGGCTCCCGCAATCAAAAACCCCGACTTTTTTTGACGAATCCAAATGATTGTGCACATATTCGTCACAGAGATTAATCATAGCTATTGCATTTTTCTTAAAATAAGGTTCAATTTCATGTAAAAAATGCGCAAACTGATGTAACGCCCCAATAGGTGCATCCTCGCCGACATATCCCCAACGCATAAAAAGGTGTAATATTTCGTCAAAATCATCCTTATCTTGCACAAGTACCCATTGCCTTATAAAATCGCCAACTGTCATCTCTGTGCTATAAAAAAAGGATTTCAACATATCAAAAAGCCCGTTTGTGTCTTTGGCATAATGACCTCTGCGCACAGCACGGGATAAATACATTGCTGTTGATTCAACTTGAGGAAGATGAGAACCCAGAATTTCATATATTTTTTGCGGCAAATAGCCATCTCTATAGACAAAGACAAATTGCTCGATTTCGTCTTTCTTTGCTTCTCCCATCATCCATGTCACAAAGGAAATAATAAACGGTGCCAATGTATATCCGAGAAGCTCTGCTTCTCCATTGTATCGCGAGCCTCTGATAAACTCTCTATAAGGGTCATCAAATATATAATTAGCTAACATCCCATGAAAAAAAATATTATCGGAACCAGGATAATTTTGAATCAAATATCCTTTGAGATGCCTACATCTATTATATCGATCTATGGTTGAAGGGATTTGGATTGCCTTCATGCCTGCACGGATAGCATTTTTGTAGTCAGAACGGTGGTTATCGCCTATATGCAAAATCTCACTTGGAGATATGCCCTGTTTACGATAATCATTTATTATGCAATTAAACAGATTGCCGCTTTTTTTTGTTAGTCTAGTTTCACTAGAAAGATAAATTTTTGTGTGTTTATCATATCCGTTCTTAATTAATAGCTTACTTATAAAATCAATGGATAGGTACATATCCGAGGCGATTATTACTTCTTTCCCTGCTTTTATTGCTTCATCATATAAGCATTTAACAGATTGCCGCGGATATAGCAAATCATACTCAATATCCATCTCCAGCTGAGCCAGCCGTGTTTCCTCTTCTTTGGTGCAATTGAAAATGCGGCCATAGCTTTCATATATTGAACCTAACTCGCGGTCTTCTGCCAAATAATCCAAATAGCGAATAGAATCAGCAGCTGCTATCCTTCGCTTATCTAGGAAAAATGGTACTTGTGCTACTTTGCCTACTAGCTGCCATATATCATCAGGGTTTATAACCGGACGCACCAGTAAGGTATCGAAGATATCGAAACTTACGATTTTTATTTCTTGTGATTTAATCTGAGTCAAATGCTCTTTCATTTGTGGGGTTAGATTTTCAACTAGCATTGATATTCCTCAATTCATTGGACCTCTTTTGAGATAGGGAAAACAAGCTTGAAGTGCCGCTTGTTTTGCCCTATTTCAGAAGGGGTCTATTAGTATACTTCTGCAATTAGCTCTGTATCCGTTATTATCGATCCGTTAAGTGCCTTGTGAATCTTGAATTTATAGCCCAAATCCCAGCTTTCGATAATAGGTTTTATGTTATAAAAATCATTCGCATTATGATACAGGCTGATAATCAATGTTGGTTTTTGGCTCATAATGGTTTTTTTTGCACCTTCAAGAACTCTTTGCTCTGCACCTTCTACATCTATTTTAATAAGACCAACCTGTATGTTCCCCTCTTTTACAAAATCGTCTATCACCATTATTTCAACAGCTTCTGTAGATTCATCTGGGATGGTGACTTCTTTACTTCCTAGTCCCCTACCAACAAAACTAAAGCTCCCATGGCCTTTTTCTGCTCCTAGTGCAGCATTGTACACTACTACATTTGGCAAATTATTGAGACTTATGGTTTTTTCTAACAGCATAAAACTTGAACTCATAGGCTCGAAACAATAAATTGTTTCGTCGGTCCATTTTCGAAATATCTGCAAAGAATCCCCGATATATGCACCGGCATCAATTATAGATTTGTCAGCAATGCAGTCCAAATTACGGATATAGTCCATGCACATTTTATCCAGGAACATTGCCGGCAAAAAAACATTAGCCGGTAAAATAAACTCGCCCATGGAATAGCATGTGTCTGATACTCTGTAAATATTATTACCCAGTAATTCACGTTGCATTTTTAATCCATGCTGCTCGGCTTCAGTAAATAAGTCAATCTCACCCTCGTCTTGATTTATCAATTCTAGTCTCGTATGAATTTGGGTGACCACACGGCGGCTTTCTGCGTCCAAACCCGACACCAACTTGAGATATATTTCCTCGAAATCATGACGCTTTCTATATTCCAAAAAACCATCCAAAACCTCATGGTCGAAAGAAGTCTTGATATTTTTGTAGAATATCCGCGATTGGGTATTACGTTTGACTTGCGTTTTTATATGTTTTAGTTCGGTTATGATATTCGATAAAGCTTTTTTGCTCTCGTTTACATGTGACTCATATTGCAGGTTATATTCTTGTATGTTTTTATTAAACTCATCTATTTTCATTTCCGTTTTAAGTTCACTATTATGGAACAATTTTGCTATTTCACATCTATCCTCTATCAGCTTACCTACTAGATGTGTATGTTTGCTCGCCGTCTCTTCATCCAATTGCCTCAATCTATTCAATATTTCTAAATAGAGCGCATCCAGCTCATCCAACCTCTGATTGAGCTTATGCACGGAAAAATGAAATGCTTTCGCGGAAGGAGGGAATATGCGACTAAGTATTTTTTTAACCACGTGACGTCATCCTCACTTTCAACCAATAAGTAGCAAGCAACATTTTTACATCAAATTTTTTTACGAATGATACTTTTGATAATGCAATTGCTCCAGGTATCCAAAATATCGGTTGGGCTTCATCTACACTGCTTTGAGAAAACTTGGTTTTAATTCGATTAGAAAATGTGTAATGCCTTAGCTCCTGCGGTGTCAGTGTCCTTGCTAGAGTACCTATATCACCCTCCAAAACCCCGCGGGAAAATGGTATAGCACCATATACTTTTGCTTCGTTTTTACTGGGATTTTGCATAAACGCTCGTAATAGTTTCTGCACCATCTTTATGCTATCATTTTTGTTGGGCCATGGGTTATGCTCGGCAAACCCTTTGGCATATTTTTCACAAAGCATAATTTGTGTTTGTGCATCCCATATATCACAATAAGATGCAATATTATTATCTAAAACAGGCATCATCCATTGGGATTCATTTTCATTATCGTAGCCCAAGACCTTGCCATGTCCAGCAGCACACAGACACTCGAACAAATCTATGCAAAAATTTCTGAAGCGGGAGAATCCGGTATTATGGGAAAAATAAAAGCATTTATATATGCCAGTATCACGGGGGGGCGATTTAATCATTCCAAAATAGTAGCCGTTTATCTTAGCAGAACTGTGCCTGGTAAAATGTTGATATAATTTGCCAAAGCTGCCTTGAATGGATCCTGCCCAACCGCTATCTACAATGGCGAAGTTCTTAGGGTGGGATGGCACCTCTTGCGCAAAATAACGCCTCGCCGCTTCGAGGGCCATATTCGCTGAATTTAGTGCAAGTTCATTAAACCGCTGATTCCCACTCAATACCACTTTTAAGGATTTCAGTTGGTCTTTTGATAATTTATCACTTAAATTTATGCATATTTCCTTTGAAATACATGCGGCCTGCTCAGGACTCAAGCCCGCAGCCACAAGGACTGCTTGTAGTGTTGTATTGCCGGCGTCAGGGTCACACAACTTATCCAGTGCATAACCTTTATCTACCCCATACATCGGTAACCTAAGAGAAAATCTGCTTGCATAAAAATATTTACATGTAATATCAATGCCCCAAGCTTCACAAAGGATTTTGGCAATCTTGTACATAACAAATCCGTCACGGGCTACGAATAACAATGTATCTATACCTCGAGCGTTGGCATCTTGCAAGACCCATATAATATAGGAAACTAAAACAGGTGCCGTCACCCGGGCCGTTACTGATAAAAATGTTTCATCAATGCTTCCTTTCATTGCACTGACTATTTCATTGGAGGGTTTAATAAAGTCCCAATCGGAAAATCCCTCTAGTATCCGCTGGTAGTATTTATCTTTGGTCTCCATGGAAATCTCCTGACCCCAACCAAAATCCTTCGCATCTGCCGCAGTATAAGCATCCCTACAGATAGCACATACAACAACAGTGGATTATTGCATTTACTAGTAATTCGATGTAGCCTTACATCCGAGTGATTATATTTTGGGAGCACCGCTCTATAACTATTGTAAATCTCATTTCTTTCTGTTTGTTTAAACAGACAATATTCATATATAAATAAAAAGGATTGCCATACAAGCTGGGTACAGACTACCGGCCTGTCTTTATATTGTTTTACGAGATTTGCTACACTGTTATTAAGGTCAATTAACCGCTTGGGATTCCGGCTCCTCATAATCGACAACGGTCGACTGTGATAATACGCATAAAATGGTTCCTTCAAAAATGAAATTGGCCCTGCGGCTTCAAGTACTGTCAAGGTCCAGGGTACATCCTCGCTGAGTATCCCATCTATAAAAAATAAATTATTCTGAGTAATAAAGCTACGGCGTGTAATATATCTCCATGCATTCCATGACGGTTGACTGGGGTTGCCTAGGATATACTCGGTGCGTTTTTTTGCGTCCTCAGGAGGATTATATTCATATGGCCTTGCCGGTGTAAAACCCCTTTTGAAATCCCATAATAGGAATCGTCCGTAAATCACATCCGGCGAATCTATTTCAAGGAGGGATAATATATTTCTGATAGCACCGGGCAGGAGGAAATCATCTCCATCCAGAAAGAGCAAATACTCCCCAGTAGCAGCTCTGATGCCAGCGTTGCGAGCAGCACTTAACCCTTTGTTCTCCTGTATAATTTTGATAACTTCTATGTCTGGTAAGTGGGAGATACACACATCCAATGAATCGTCAATGCTGCCGTCATCTATTACTATGACTTCTATATCCTTAGTCCATTGAGACGCTATGCTTTTCGCGGTACGGTCAACATAATCTCTCACATTGTACAGGGGGATGATGATACTTAGTCTCTTATTCACACCCATCCCCTCTTAATCTTTAGTCGCTTTGAGACACTATGGATTGCATATAGGAATGTTAGCACTAAAGAAGTAATCCGGTTAAAGCCTACTGCACAATATGTGTTGAAAATCATCTTTGCGGATTTTACTCTGTTACCGGACCAGGAACTACTTGATTGGCGGTAAATCAGTAGTGGTTCGTCCAAGCCATGGGCTTGCCCGGCTTTTTTAACAATTTGCAGCCACACCGCATAATCTTCATGCATATCGCCCTTTGGAAAATCAATCATTTTTTCCCGTCGTATTATCACAGATGAACAGGACATAATATTTTTCCTTAATAACTGACGATAGTTTAACATAGGCTTCGCTTGCAAGATATAATTGGATTTTTCTCCAGCTTCGTTAATATAGGCGGTAGATGTATATGAAATTATTGCGTTTTCGGTCTCGGCGAAACATAGTTGCTTTTTGAGCTTATCCTCTGTCCATAGGTCGTCGCTGTCCAGGAAAGCTATCCACTCCCCTTTAGCTTTTTTGATACCGGTATTACGAGCGGCTGCTATGCCTTTATTATGCTCGAAGGTAATCCCTTGTATCCGCTTATCTCTTTCTACAGCATCTAATATCAGTTGTGGTGTCGAGTCCTTTGAGCCATCGTCAATGATAATCAACTCCCAGTCCATATAGGTCTGAGCTATCACTGATTCTATGCTTGCGGCTATGGTTTTTTCTGCGTTGAAGGCGGGCATTACTATACTTACCACAAAATCACTCACAATCCGCTAAAATCCAGCACTCAACCTAATGTACTCTACACCCTTATCCAAAAACTTCAATAAGTTACACGAAAATTGAATAAAAAAAAAATGTGCTTCACGCACATTGATGAACAACACAAACAAATGCAATCGTTTGTTCGCCCAGTCATGATTATAGAGTTTTCTTTATGCTTTCCTCGAAACCTACGACATTATACATATCTTCGTTATCACTGTGGCTGTAATACAAGCTTCCAAACAGCTTCCAGACCTGAGGTACAAACCTTATCAATAAACTAATTATGGGATTAAAGAATCGGGTTGTGCGGATTCTCTTTCCTTGATGCATTGCAATAGCCCTGACCAAGCCAGTGGTATTCACATGTTCTTTGTTTTGCGGCATTTGCACGCCAGCTAAGTTATTTTCAATTACCTGTAATAAGAATGCGCATAAATTATCAATAAAAATCATACTGCGCTTGTTTTTTATGTCGGGGAAAATGGGTAACTTCCTGGTGAGGCTCACAAGTTTGCTAAAGTTGCCTGGACAACCTGGACCGTATACCATAGGGGGGCGGACTATACATAAGTTTTCCATTATTCGGGTAAGTTCTTCTTCTGCTTGGAACTTGGACAGTGCGTAATAGTATTTGGTATCTGGGTTTGGTTTGGTGTCGTGAGTGATTTCCCCCTGAGTTATACCATAAACAGCCATGCTGCTGATATAGATAAACTGCTCTACTCCACCATCTCTAGCTCTTTTTGCCATATTTATTGCTAAATCATGGTTTACAGCAAAATGCAGGTCTTTATCTGCTTTTTTATGAGCGATGCCTGCTACAAGTAACACATTGTCGTAGTTTTCATATGAAGCGGTCTTCCATCCATCATAGGAGTCAACAATATCAACCTCTAGCCGGTCCTTTGCATAGGCCGCGAAGCTGTCACCTATATAACTATTTGCTCCTACTATCAGTACGCGCTTCATTTTGCCCCACGTCCCAGAAGTACAATCCCTACGGTACGAAAGAGAATGCAAATATCCAGCCATAGACTCATTGTCTTGGCATATTCCCCATCATAGCTTGCCTTCATTTCAAGGGATAAATCATCCCGGCCTTTGACTTGGGCTAGCCCTGTCAGTCCTACGGGGATTTTATTGGCTCCGTATTTTTCTCGTTCGGCTATTAGGTCATCTTGGTTCCACAATGCGGGGCGGGGGCCGATTAAGGATAATTCACCCCTAATGATATTAATAATCTGCGGCAGTTCATCCATGCTGGATTTCCGTAAAAAACGACCGATTGTGGTAATATACTGACCTGGACTTTTCATTAGGTGAGTTGGCACATCCCTTGGTGCATAGATATGCATACTACGAAACTTATACATATAAAAGAGCCTGTGATTGCGGCCAATGCGCTGTTGCATAAAAAAAATCGGCCCTTTGGAACTGACTTTTATTAGCAATGCTAAAACACCCATCACAGGCAACCATAATGGGCTTAACAGCAAAACAACTGCAATATCCAAGACTCGCTTTATTTTTAGATACATATCAGCTTGGTTTATATTCAGGGATGTATGATTTAAGAAGCTCGATAGCATCCCCGTTATCCGGCAAACCTGCCTCAAGTGCCTCAAGTAATGAAGGGATCACCGCTGATGGCTCTGGCTTTACCACAAAAATTCTATCGTTTGATGTGGCGGTAAGACCTTCTTCGTCCAATAGTAATTCCTCATATAACTTCTCACCGGGGCGTAGGCCGGTATATTCGATTTTAATATCAACATGGGGGGTTAGTCCTGCCATACGTATGAGGTTTTCGGCTAAATCATTGATTCTGACAGGCTTGCCCATATTAAGGATATACATCTCGCCGCCCTCTGCCATTGCACCTGTTTCCAGTACCAGCTTTGCCGCTTCAGATATGGTCATAAAATAGCGGATTATTTCCTTATGCATTACAGTAACGGGGCCCCCTGTTTCAATTTGACGTTTAAATGTAGGCACCACACTACCATTGGAATCAAGTACATTGCCAAAGCGCACACATACAAACTCTGTCAAACCATGCTGATTTAAGCCCAAGACTGCAAGCTCGGCCAATCGTTTCGATGCACCCATCACATTGGTGGGGTTGACGGCCTTATCCGTTGAAATCATAACAAATCGCTCAACTCCGTGCTTAATGGCGCATTTAGCAGTGCGGTAGGTTCCCAGCACATTATTATCAATTGCAAGACGTGGGCATTCTTCCATTAGTGGTACATGTTTGTACGCCGCGGCATGAAACACAACTTCGGGTTTAAACTCCTCGAAAACCTCATTCAGGCGGTTGGTGTCCTGTACCGAGCCAATTCGCACGGCCAGTCTATACCGGCCAGCTTGACCAAAACTTGCTATTAGCTCTTCTCTAAGATTATGAGAATTGTTTTCGGAAATATCGAACACAACAATTTTTTCTACGTTCAACTTGAACAATTGTCTGCATATTTCACTTGCGATGGACCCTCCCCCGCCGGTTACAAGTACAGTCTTGCCCTTGAGCCATGGATTAATGCCCTGCTTATTTAGCTCTGCTTCTTGGCGGCCCAGCAAGTCGCCTATGTTTATATCCCTTAGATTATTTGTGGACATATCGTTAGACAACCCGGTAAGGAGCCGGACTTTGCAGCGTTTGAAAGGGGTAAGCATGACAATACGGCGCAGGTCCTCGTTTCCTATGGAGGGCACCGCAACTACGATTTCATTGATATCATATTGCTTTACCAATTGAGGAATTAAATCATCCCCACCCATGATGGCCTTACCATGTAAGCGGTACCCATGCTTGGTGCGGTCATTGTCCAGTACACCCAATACATTACGCGGCCTTGACCCTTGTTGACTAGGATGAAGCAAAAACGCCGATGCGCTATTTCCTGCACCAACTAACAATGTGCGGATAGGCTCCTCGGGCAGTATTCTTCTTTTCCTGGAAAAACGGCTTAGATACTGAAATATAATGCCGAAAATATTCTTGTATAACCTAAGCCCTAAGGACAGTGTGAGAGAAAAATAAAATGCCATCATCCCAAGGCCAGGGTTTACCCAAAATCCCAGCTGTAATTGCAAAGAAACATACATAGCAAAGGAGCTTAGCATCGCCGCCGTTGTAATACGGATAAAGGTACCAAAGCCCGGATGCTGCCAAAGACTTTTGTACACACCGCATATAGAATAGAAAAATATGCAGGCAAAAAATATAACCCATACATGACGATTGACTGTATGAATAAGGGCATAATCCTCGACAAATAAATATGTGAACACAAAAACAGAGCCAAGCCAGCTAATCCAGCTAAACAGACAATCGAAAAGCAGTGTGCCAATCCAGGTATACAACCGTGATTTATATATAGCCGGGGATTTATTTTTCGTCACAGGGGGTGCCTCCTAAGAATTGCCGAAATATGACGTAAATACTACTTTTACACGCATTACGGGAAATATCAATGGGTTATACGATGCGCGGAAAATGAAAAATATATTACACACCATGCATATGTAATATATGTATTTTTCGAACTTTCATTCCGTTTCCCCTTATGAATCAATATGGTATGTTTAGATTAATCAAACAACAGTCGGAGGTAAGTATGAGAATTGAAGAGCACCCCATATTGGACTTTAACCGGGGCAAACCCATTACTTTTACCTTTGACGGGCAAACAGTCACATCCTATGAAAACGAAACTGTCGCTGTTGCACTCCACAGTGCCGGGATACGGATTCTCAGCCGTTCACAAAAACAAAGGCCTAGGGGTTTATATTGCGCCATCGGCAATTGTGCTTCCTGTATGATGGTAGTGGATGGAGAAGCCAATGTTAAGACCTGTATCACCTTGGTGCAAGAAGGTATGGAAGTCAAGACCCAAATCGGAAAGGGGATTCTGGCATGATATACACGGATTTATTGGTTGTAGGTGCCGGCCCTGCCGGGCTTTCTGCGGCGGCGGCGGCGGGAACTCAAGGCCTTGATGTACTGGTTTTGGAGCGGAGTCACCAGCCTGGAGGGCAGCTTGTAAAGCAAACCCATATGTTTTTTGGTTCCAAAGAGCAATATGCCGCATATCGTGGTTTTGAAATTGCAGATTTTTTGCTGGATATGATAAAAATGCCAAATGTAAAGCTGCAGCTTAATGCGACGGCACTTGCCGCCTATGATGACGGTATCTGGACTGCTCAAGTTGGTGAGAAATACATAAAGGTGAAGCCACGAGCAGTGGTCGTAGCCGCCGGAGCCAATGAAAGAAATATACTTTTCCCGGGAAATGATTTGCCAGGGGTTTATGGTGCCGGTGCTGTGCAAACATTGATGAACCAATACGGCGTTCGCCCTGCAAAAAGAGTTGTTATGCTAGGAGCGGGAAATATCGGCTTAATCGTAAGTTATCAGCTACTACAAGCCGGTGTTGAGGTTGCCGCTGTTGTGGAGGCTTCCCCTAACATCGGGGGATACTTGGTTCACGCCTCAAAGCTTAGACGTATGGGGGTTCCGATTCTTACATCCCATACAGTAAAGCGAGCAGATGGCAACGAGACTTTGGAATCTGTAACAACCTGGGCAATAGACGAAAAATGGCAGGGGATACCGAGCACGGAAGTCATTTGGTCGGCAGATACCCTTTGTATCGCCGTAGGCCTATCCCCACTATGCGAGCTCCTTTGGCAAGCAGGATGCAAGATGGTGTTTGTGCCAGAACTTGGGGGATATGTGCCCTATCGTGATGGAAATATGGCAACCTCCATTGAAGGAATCTATGCTGCAGGTGATGCCGCCGGAGTGGAAGAGGCCTCTGTTGCAATGGTAGGCGGAAAGCTTGCCGGGCTTTCTGCGGCTCGATATTTGGGAGTCGATATACCCGATGAATCCATATTAGATTGCCATAAGCAGCTCGAAGCCCTGCGAAGCGGGCCCGCAGGGGCAAAGATTAGAGCAGGATTAGGCAAATTGACGCACTAATCCATGGCATATTTTGTCACTCTCAATTGAAACGCTTTCCGAAACCATAGTAATTTCAATCTCGCATTTTGGATTGAAATTACTATAAATGATTTGTCGTTTTGACCAAACCTTTTTGTGCCTATTTTCGCCTGTTTTTAGGCGTATATTCGATTTTGCATGCTATTTTCCGTTGTTTTATGCCCCTAAAAAGGAGATGTTTTCATGTTAGAGAAAACCGGAGTACCAACCCCTGAGCAAGTCGATTCCATTTTCCCAACCGAGGAGCGGTTAAGCCAAGGCCCCATAGCCATAATAGAATGCTTCCAGCCCATCCCCTGTGACCCATGCGCAACATCCTGCCCCCAAGGGGCCATAGCACCTTTTATGGATATCAATGACCTGCCAATAATAAACAATAAGAAGTGTAATGGTTGCGGCATTTGTATAATGAAATGCCCCGGCCTTGCCATTATCGTATTGGATATGACTTACAGCGAAACTCAGGCCTTAATCAGATTGCCATACGAGTTCTCCCCTCTTCCTCAAATCGGAGAGATTGTGCTGGCTTTGGACCGCTCAGGAGCCAAGGTTGCAGAAGCCGAGGTTATTAGAGTCACCAAAGGAAAGCCCCCTATCATCTCAATAGCCGTAGATAAAGCACTGGTCAAAACCCTTCGTAATATCCGTCCACAACCATCTGAAGCAGCAATCCTATGCCGCTGCTCGGACTTAAATACCGATGATATCCGGGAGTTCATCGCCCAGGGGCATACAACTGTTGACGCGATAAAACGCCTATCTAGGCTAGGAATGGGCCCATGTCAAGGACGAACCTGCACCCCACTAATAATTCGTGAACTGGCGACTGTGTTGAGTAAGCCTGTTGAGTCATTTCAACCAGGAACCTATAGACCTGTGGTCAAGAGCATAAAACTTGGAGAACTGGCTGAGTACACCGAATAGCTTCATCCCGTCATTGCATGCGCAGCGAAGCAATCCAGCAGGTTTTCTGGATTGCTTCGCTACGCTCCTAGCAATGACAAGCGAAGGCATTTCAACAACTATAAATCTGAGGTGAGCAATGAATAGAACAGCAGATTACGTAATCATAGGTGGCGGTATCTCTGGTGCCGCAATCGGATATTTCTTATTAAAGAACGGTGCCAAAAATGTTGTTATCCTAGAACGTAATTACCTGACCGCCGGGGCCACAGGCCGGTGCGGCGCAGGAATCAGACAGCAATGGGGCTCCGAAATGAATTGTCTGCTTACCCAGTTTTCATGTAATTTTTTCGAAAACGCCGAGGAAGAGCTTGGCTATCCAGAAGGCATTGAGTTCCACCAAGGGGGCTATATGCTCCTAGTCAGCAACGAAGATGAGCTAGCCCAAACGAAAAAAAATATTGCACTGCAAAATAGTTTGGGCATTGAATCCCAACTATTGGACGTGAACCAAGCAAAAGTACTTACTCCAATACTGGATACGGGCAATATACTAGCCGCCGCATATCACAGCAAAGACGGACATCTTAATCCCTTCAAGACTACTCAAGCCTTTGCCGACGCATTTATTAGAATGGGTGGAAATATATACACAAATACAGCTGTCCACGGACTAAAAACCGAAAACGGCCGAATCTGCGGAGTAGATACCTCACAAGGACATATCGCCACAGATTGTGTAATTAACACCGCCGGGGGCCATACCAATATCATAGCGGCATTGGTAGGCGAGGAAATCCCCATTTATGCTGAGCGCCATAATATCTTAGTAACAGAACCGGTAGAGCCCATACTCTCTACCATGGTAATGAGCCTTTCCCTTAATTTTTATTGCCAACAAGTACCCCATGGTTCCTTTGTAATGGGACGCTCATGCACAAACCAACCCCGGGACCTACGAGTAACAGCAGACAGTTCTTTCCCTGAAAATATGGCTGCCACTGTCGTAAAGATTATGCCGGCACTAAAAAATATTCGTATGCTACGCCAATGGGCAGGGCTTTATGATATGTCTCCGGATAAACATCCGATTTACGACAGGTTCCCCAATGTTGAAGGTTTCTATGTAGCGGCTGGATTTTCCGGCCATGGATTTATGCTTGGCCCCGCCACGGGACAGATTATGGCTGAGCAAATCTTGGGATTAGAGCCGACTCTCCCATGGAACCGGCTAGGTCTAAGCCGGTTTGAGACCGGGGAGATGATTTTGGAGTCGTCGGTTGTATAAAGCAAAAGAGCCACCTGGAAGATCAATCCCATGTGGCTCTTCGCTATCTTAAAATTTATTTCCCATCAACCGTAGCCATATGCAGCATCAAGTCAATAAGCTTACAGGAATAACCCCATTCATTATCATACCAGGAAATCAGCTTAACAAAGTTATCACTCAGTGCAATCCCGGCCTTTGCGTCAAAAACACTTGTGCAAGACTCGCCGATAAAGTCAGAGGAAACCACCTCATCCTCTGTATAGCCCATAATGCCCTTCATTGGGCCTGCAGCGGCTTTCTTTACGGCTTCTTTTATATCCTCGTAAGTTGCGGGTTTTGTCAGGCGTACTGTCAAATCTACTACAGACACATCAACCGTCGGCACCCTAAAGGACATACCCGTAAGCTTGCCTTTGAGCTCAGGAATAACCAGACCTACAGCCCGGGCTGCACCTGTGGACGACGGGATTATATTATGGGCTGCTGCTCTGCCGCCGCGCCAGTCTTTGGCTGATGGGCCGTCTACGGTTTTTTGAGTTGCGGTTATGGCATGTACCGTGGTCATTAGGCCCTCGGTTATGCCAAAATTGTCGTGAAGTATCTTCGCAAGAGGTGCAAGACAGTTGGTGGTACAGCTTGCATTGGAGACGATATTCATATCAGAGGTGTACTTATCGTGGTTTACGCCCATTACAAAGGTTGGAGTGTCAGAATCCTTTGCAGGGGCGGATAGCACAACTTTTTTTGCTCCGCCGTCCAGATATGCTTTTGCGGATTCCTGAGTCAGGAAAACCCCTGTACACTCGGCTACATATTCTGCACCGGCTTTATCCCAAGGCACATCCTGGGGTGCCCATTTATCAAACACAGAAATAGGCCTGCCATTTACAACCAGCTTACCATCTTTGACGCAAACATCCCCGTCAAAACGTCCATGCACGGTGTCATACTTTAGCATATACACCATGTAGTCCAAGCTGATAGAAGGGTCATTGATTGCCACCACTTCCACATCATTGCGAGTCAGGGTGTAGCGGAAAGCCAAACGCCCAATACGACCAAAACCATTGATTCCTACTTTTACCATAGCTTCCTCCTAAGAATTGTATTTTAACACCCGTAAGTATAACATATATCGGATTAACATGTATAATGTTCACACAATCGGCTCATATAGTGAAATCAATGAGAAACGGTCTCGCCCGAGCGGCACCCTGAAACGCCGAAATAAGGCGTTTTAGGGCGACTTTGCCGCGAAGGTTATGGAGTTGCGCGCGCTTCGCGCGCGCGTTTAAAAATCGGTTTTGGTTTTCCATAGGTAACAAGCTATAGCGAACGACATTGAGAAATGTGATTGAATGAGGGCTGCAAAAACGCGAAGCAAGCGTTTTAGCTGACTTTGCCCGTGCAGTGGCGGTTCACGACTTCGAAAGTCGTTCGCTATAACAGAACTGTTTTCGTATTATATGCAAAGGGGAGCAAGCTAAATGTCAAGCATCGAACCCGGATATCTAATAAAATTAGTACGTCTACGCAAAGCAATGTCCCAACCCATGTTACTAGAAGAAAGCGGCCTGGAAAATCTCCATCTCTTCCGTCTTGAGCACGAGCGTCATCGCACTGACCCGGTAAGCCTACAAATCTTAATGGACACTCTGTCAGTCCAAATGGGGGAATTCCTTATTCCCCTATTAGAAAATCAGCCTGACGAGGTTATCGCATGGCGGGACCGGCTAATCTGCGCATTGGACAGAGGTGACATTATACAAGCAGAAGAAATCCTAAAATTATTCGAAAACTTGGAAGGCTTCGAAGAAGGCATTAACCGCCAATTCATCGTAAGCCATAAGGCCCGCTACCTGGAACAAACCGGTGCTCCCAACCATGAAATCCTTCCGTTGATAGAAGAAGGCATGAGCATAACATTTCCCGAATACGAGCACGGCACCGTAGCCGATGCCATTCTTATCTTCGAAGAGTCAGAGCTACTCCATACCAAGGCCCGTGTGCTTTTCAAAGATGGCAACCTACCCGAGGCCATAAATCTCTTAGAAAACATAAGAGCAGGTCTATCCAAGCTACCCGTAGACGACTGCGAGCGAGAACGTCAGTTAGGCCCTGTACTACTGACTCTATGTGCTTACCAACTTGCGGCAAAGGATTATGCCAGCGCATACGAAGCCTCCAAAGAAGGAGCCAGAATATCCTACTGGCGCAAACAGGGAAAGCTTATGCCAGATTTTCTGCTATGCCGAGCCAGGAGCTATCAAGGCATGGGAATGGAAGAACGTAGCCGCAATCTATTAATGGCGGCTTATTTTGGCTATAGCTTGATTCGCGACGGCGAAAAAGCCAAGAGCACCCTCACCCTATCCCAGGAGCAAAACCAAAACTTCCCCACATATGGCGCAGATGACTTAGCCAACCTACCCCGCCCCAAAGAGCCATATAACCGGGGTGAAATAGTATCCAGCGCAAACATAGGGGAGTTTATATTAAAACTCCGGAAAAAAGCCAATCTGACCCTTGACCAGCTGTGTCAAGGGATATATAGCACAGGCAATCTATCCAAAATCGAAAAAAATCAAATCACAGGCAATGTCTATGGTATGGAAGGAATAATGCAGCGTCTGGGCCGGCATATTGATTATTATCTCAATACATTCCTATCTGGTAAGGACTTTGATGAAAAACAAATGCGGGACAAAATTATTGCCCTGGCAGTGAGTCACGAATATGAAGCCGCGGGCGCACTCCTTGGAGAATTGGAAACAAAAAAAGCCTTCCAAAAAGGTATATGCCTACAATTCGTTATGAAAATGAAAGCCATAATCTACGAAGCAAAGAACGGTCCGACACCCATAGTACTTGAAATGCTACGCGAAGCTTTGCAAATTACTTGGCCAAACTTCGATGACCGGGACATCAAATGTGTAAACAGTATTTCCGATCGTCCCCTAGCCTACTACGAAATCTCGATTCTCAATCAAATCGCTATGAATTACAGAAATATCGGTGACTACTCCCATGCAGCAAAATTATACGAACGTATAAAGGACAGCATGGATAACAGCTATGTAGATGAATTGGAAAAAGCCAGGATGTACGGTGCCCTGCTTTATAATTACGCCAAAACCCTGTCTCAAATGGCTCGATATGAAGAAGCCCTCGTCATCATTGAAGAAGGAGTCAACTTCGAGTTGCGAGGACGGCGACTGCAAAATCTACCGGACTTTGCACTAAACAAAGCCCTATGCCTACTGGAAATGGGCCAAAATGAAGAATGTCTCCCCTACTTCGCCCAGGGCTACTACGGCGCGAGTATGTTTGCGGATTTTGGCAGCGGGGAGAATATGGCTGTTATACGGGATTATGTAAAGGAACGGCTTGGAATTGACTTCAAATAAAAGGGAGCGATATTCACATGAAAGTTTTATTTGACGAAACTTACCCATCAAAAGACGGAAAAGAAACCAGCAGAAATCTCTGGTATGGATACGCAGATTTTTCTGCCCAGCATGAGTATGGGAAAATTATAACGCTGAACGAGGACATGATACAAAGCTTATGCGGCATTATAAAGAATGATTTAACCATGGCTTCCTCTACGGAAACCAATTGGTATTTTTACGGGGATTATGTATCCAAAGACGCCATTGGAGACAGCATCCGCCCCACAATTATGATACGTGAAAAGGCTGGTAAGTTTACGGTTAATTTCAGTATCAGTGATTATGATTTTGCCGTGAATATTGATGCCATTTTAGAGTATAAGGCAGATTTAGAAAGGCATCTAACTGACTCATAATAAAAGTAGCTACAATAGGGGGTAATGACGTTAAGGTGAATACAATAATTGCCTAGATAGCCGAATTTGGGTATAATATCGTTATAACAATAAAGGAGGCGACAATTTATGCCTACCATTAAACCTAGTGCGTATCTGCGTAACAACTATAATGACGTGTCAGAGTTTTGCAATTCTCGGACAGAGCCGATGTTTATAACTAAAAATGGGCACGGAGATTTGGCAGTAATGAGTATCGACACCTACGAAAAACTTTGCGGCAGATATGAGCTTTACCATCTGCTAGATGAGGCACTTGAGGCCGAAAACACAGGTAATCACATGGATTATCGCGATTTTATAGTAGAGCTTAGGAAAGAGATGTCATGAGTTATCATATTAGAATCGCAAAGCCAGCACAAACAGATATTCGTGAAATTTATAGGTACATTGCTTATGATTTGCAAAACCCTGCAGCCGCGGAGAATCGCATTTCACTAATTGATAAAAAAATTATGGAACTAGAAACGATACCCACACGCTATCCCCTTGTGCAAGATATGTACTTAGCATCAAAAGGCTTTCGTGTGGTAGCAGCTAAAACACATCTTATTTTCTTTGTTATCCGTGAGGACTCCCTTAATGAGCCAAGGCGTGTTTTAGTGATGCGTGTGTTGTACTGTCGTAGGGACTGGGCACGAATATTAAAGCATGATACAGAACAAGAGGGAGATTTGCATTGTTAGGAGTACAAAGGAACCATGTCACACTCATTAGAGACCACCAATCAGACAGCTAATGAAAGCGTGGCGTTAATTAAAACGCTACTGAATGAAAATCGTTATCATATCGCATAAGCATTTTTACTATGGGTACTTTAACACGAACGCTTAATTAACGTATTAAGGTTCTGGTTTCGGTGCAAACGAGAGTAAGCTATTTTTAGAGATGCACTGTTTCATGGTGCAGATTTAATAAAAAACTATACTCCTACAACGCAGAAAGCCTAAAATATAGGCTATTCAAGGTATCCGGCGATTGTATCAAAGCTAACATCAATACGGGGCTACGTTAAGAGCAATAAAAAGCCCGTCATCCCGGGCTTGACCCGGGATTCCCTTAGTCTTTCGACAATGGTAATGGGATCCCGGATTAAATCCGGGATGACGAGCCTTGAGATTACGGCATTCTTAACGTAACAGCCTGGTTTTTACGAGGACTTTGATATACTTTTGTATCAAAGCCGCAGTACCCCCCTATTTCATTACAACTTTGATACAATAACGGACTGCTAGAAAACGCTGATTTTCTGGGCTTTCTGCGTTCTAGTAAGTGATATTTGACAATTAATTTCGGCTTGGAAAGGCAATGGCAAGATATCCATGCTCACCAAAGCGCACCCACCCACTTTACAAGAATACGATATTAACACATTACACGGTTATAAACCAAGTAGCCGAGTTCATGTACGGCATTTCTTATCATGCACAAATTTAGTTCACATTATAGGCTTAGTAAATCATTTAGGCAGAAGAGCTTATCCATGGTTATTCATCATCCACTTCACTCTTTTACATGTCTTTGCGCGTAGTTTTACCATCTGCTAATTTCCACTCAGTTAAACCATTTGCATAACCGCCAATAAGGAATGCAGCGGCATAGCTTAAACTCTTGAAAAGAACATCCTCTTGTAAAATGCCATCAGCACTTACATTTGCGGTTTGCCGACGTTTCTTTACTCCAGGGGGAATTCTGTTGGCGTCAGCCATCTCTATTCGGCTGCCCTGTTTCACAACAAATCCTTCGGATGTACGCAGGCATGTTCCTTCAACAGTTACGCCGCTTTTCTTTATTACGGTGCAGATACAGATAGAGTGGCTATTACTCTGGCTTCTATGTCATCTGCTCAAGCTTGGCACTTTTCGACTGCCCTATTTACCGTTAATTACCGCCCCGATATCACCACCAAACACGTTGTACGCTTTCGGGGTACGCTATACGATATTATGCGGGTTGACGTGTTCGAGGGGTACAAAGAGGCTTTGTCGCTGTATGCGAAGTTGAGGGGTTAATAATTTATCCTATAGTCTAAGAATCAATAAAGAAAGCTGTATCTACAGAGTATAGTTTTAGAATTTTATTTTTTTCATTACTACTTTTAAATGAACGGAACACATCTACTATACTCGGTTTTTTTAATTTATCATCCATAACTTCTGATAATTGCCCCGATGCAAAATCTATGACAAGACCTATGGCAAGGCCAATAGGCAATCGTCCAAGCATGGCAGAAGGAACAAAAAGTGCCATTGTCACTGCACCAGAATGAGCCATCGAGCGAAAAGGAAGCCAAGTTTGGCGGGATTCATATTTCCGGCGAGCATCAGCCCAAGACAATCCCTTTTCATTTTGGATAGATATTATTTCATCAGTTATAGTATTAAGCATTTCCCAAGTTAATGGAGTGTTTTTTGTGTCGCAAGAAAACATTTTTGGGTCATCATACGAAAATGTTGTTGGAAATGATTCTGCTGCATTGATTAAAAATGGATAGTCTTTGCTTATTCCAAGTATATCTTTTTCATTGTTTTTAGGGATACTGCTTGCTACCACCACATTGTAACAGTAATCTATGAGAGCTTTTACAGCCGCAACGCTTTCAGGGGAATATGCGGAATAGCCTTCAATAATTTCATAATTTTTTGTACGCGAACTGTACCTTAGGTCTTTTGTGATTTTATGTAGTCTCAGAAGCCTGTCGCAAATTTCAATAAATTCATTTTGGATTCTATCGTCAATGTCTTGCGATTTTATCGCCAATTTACTTTTGCTTATTTCTATGTTTTGAACAATTACATCTTTCAAAATGAATTTTGGGGTTCCAGCCGATAAAAAGCATCCGTCGCCATTATTTCCGCTTTGAATAGCTAAATTTATATTAGAAATACAACGCAAGAAACGGTCAACTACTTCGGTATGTTCAATGCTAATTATATTATTTTTGAAAGGTTCGTCGCTTTCAATTGCTATTATCATGTCTTTATAGACTTCTTTCAATATAATGTCGTCATATTCATTCAAAAACGGCATAGAAGAAAAGCGAAAATTAACTTTCTTTTGCTTGATATTATTCCTCAGTACATTAAGCATATACCGCTTAATGCTGTTCACTTCTCCATAAAGCGCAACACGCAAATAACCACGCCGGAAAGACTCTATAAAGTTGTTGTTTTCCCCCATGCTCAAAACAAATGAAGAGTCGAAAATTTGTGGTAATGAAAAGACAGGCGTTGCACCGTTTAACAAAGCATGAAACAAAACGCCTTCCGCATAAATCTTTGCTTCATCGGCATTATTTTTTGCAAAACGAACA
>Ga0123355_10000205_pt1 | contig 73925 bp, 65 predicted proteins | sample TergutEmb28metaG_3_FD_89872 | JGI IMG/M metagenome (GOLD analysis project Ga0123355, IMG submission 89872) | Embiratermes neotenicus P1 segment gut microbial communities from Petit-Saut dam, French Guiana - Emb289 P1 | ecosystem: Host-associated > Arthropoda: Insects > Digestive system > Gut ...
ATATGTGGAAAAGAATTTGTGCTGTATTTTCGCCAGTCGAGGAGGCGCTGACGACGCTTGCCCATAAGGCAAGCTAGGAAGTGCCGACGAAGAATGGCGGAAATACAGTGCAAATTACTTCCATATATTTACTGTCGACACACCCTAGGGAGAATCATCATACCGATTCCAATTTAAATCCTATCTGCCTATCGCGGCTAAGCGCGGGAAAGCGCTTGCTCCGCGTTTCCCGCAGCCGCTCTGTCAGATAGGTTTAAATTTGGAATCGGTATCAGCAAAACTTCCAGACATTGCTTGAAAGAAACATGCAATTAAGCTAAACTCAAAATAATGATATGAAAAACACGGGCCCAGCCCGCTAACAAAAGGAGAATGAAAATGTCAAGAGTAACTATTCAAGATAACAATCTGGTTATCGCAATGCAGGGAGTAAGAAAGGTTTTAACATTAAAAAGCGAGCTATCCATCCCACTGGAAAATGTAGTAAGCGCAACATCGGACCCGACAGCAGGAAAAGAACTTTTTAAAGGATGGCGGGTAGGTACCGAGTTGGGTTTTTACTCAGGAGGAACCTTCTATAAAGATGGCACCAAAGCATTTTATGACCTTAAAAGGAAAGAGGACGCGGTCATAATTACATTAAAGGACGACGATTTTGATACGCTTATAATTGGCGTAGATGACCCAAAGGCAACTGCCGAGTATATCCAAAACGCAATAAAGTGAAATAACGTTGACTGAAACCCTCGGCTTAGGCCGGGGGTTTTGGCTTGTTGGGCATCTAGAAAAATATAATATTAGGATGATGTAGATGGGTTTTAAAATATGTTTAGTTGGATGCGGAGCTATTGCATTACATCAACACGGGCCTGCCATTAAACGGTATGCAGAGTTTAACCTGGACACAGTTTTTGCCGCTTGCTGTGATACAGATAAAGAGCGGGCAATCGCTTTTAAAGAAGCTTTTGGATTGCCTAAATATTATACAAACATAAATGAAATGCTCAACAATGAGCGTCCACAAGCCGTTTCGTTAACTGTGCCCACAGGGGTAACGGCCTCTTTGTCGTGTAAGATTTTATCAATGGGCTATCCGCTTATTTTAGAAAAACCCCCAGGGCTTAATAGCGCAGAAACTTTACGCATGGCAGAATCTGCAAAAGACGTACCAAACTTTGTCGCATTTAACCGCCGTTATATGCCTATTGTACAAAAGGCAGCCTCGCTAATAAATAAATGGGGCGGGGCGGATATAATAACAGACATAAATTATAGGATGATACGTGTAGGTAGAGCAGATTCTGATTTTTCTACCACGGCGATACATGGGATTGATTTAGTAAAGTATATTGCGCAATCGGATTATAAAAATGTCGCGTTTAAATATAAAGAAATGCCCCAGTATGGTAAAACTGTGGCTAATTTTCATATGTTTTGTGAAATGGAAAACGGCGTGGTTACATGCTTGGATTTTCTTCCCATGTCCGGTTTAAACACCGAGCGGATTGAGATTAACACACATAATGGGTTGCTTGTATTATGTTTGCCTATTTGGGCGGGTTGTTTTGATGGACATGGTAAGCTTTCTCACTATGTAAAAAATGAAGAAGTCCTTTGCATAAAAGGTGATGAGTTTGGCAGCACAGACGAGTTTGTCATTGGCGGGTTTTATCACGAAAACGAGGCTTTTTTTGATGGATTAAAAAGAGGCGAGTTATTTAATGACGGCATTAAATCGGGGTTGCAGTCTGTAGACATTGTAGATTGCATACGTAATAGGAGGGCGCATTATGCGTAGAAGAAGCCGCAGAATATGCAGCAATAGCTGCCGCAAAATGCGTTATGAAGTACGGTGTAAGAGAATCGCTGCCATACGCAAAGTCAATTTGTATAAGGGGTAAAATCGTGAGTGGTTAGTTTTTTACAAAAACAACGCACTTTATATATCAGCACTATGTCAAATGATATGTTGACCTGAAATTTTCTATGACGTATTATTACACTCAGATTACAAACTGGCTATGGGAATTGTGAGTTATTACAAAATCCTAAAAGGTTTTTTGTGTTTCATTGGGGGTGTAGCGTGAACAAAGTAATTGACATGTTGGGCTTAAACAAGCTGAGTAGAAAAACGCGGGAGGGTATATTTCTATTCTTGTTAGCCTTGCCGTTCATAATAATGGTTTTCATTTTCACTTACTTTCCGCTGTATGGGTGGCGGTATGCGTTTTATGACCACAGGCTGCCCTTAAGGCTTGAACAGACGGAATTTGTGGGTTTTCATTGGTTTAGGATGCTGATTGATAATCCAGTACAGCTTCGTCAGATTCGTGATGTCTTGCGTAATACTTTTGCCATAAGCGGCTTGGGCATTTTAACATCTTGGTTTCCGATAGCATTTGCTATTTTGCTTACTGAAGTTCGTTTAGCAAAATTCAAAAAAAGTGTCCAAATACTCACAACCCTGCCACACTATATTAGTTGGGTTTTGGTTTTCTCTATGGCTTTTGCAATATTTGCCAATGACGGTATGCTAAATAATCTTCTGCTTCAATTAGGACTTATTGAAAGACCTATAGCTTTCCTTATGAGCAGTAACCGCGTTTGGGTAACCATGACTGCATGGGGTGTTTGGAAGGGTCTTGGCTGGGGTGCGATTATTTATCTTGCGGCTATTTCGGGTATAGACCAGGAGCAGTATGAAGCCGCCAGGGTGGATGGTGCCGGTAGATTAGCACTTATCAGGCATATTACTATTCCTGGGGTACTTCCAACTTATACAGTATTGTTGTTGCTGGCTGTCGCAAACATGTTAAACAATGGGTTCGACCAGTTCTTTGTGTTCTCAAATGCGTTTAATATGCACCGCATACAGGTATTGGACTTGTATGTTTACAACATAGGCATTGCGGGCACGCTTTCTTCAATGGCTACAGCAATAAGCATGTTGCGAAGTATTGTTAGCATAATATTGCTTTTCACTGTTAACCAAATTGCCAAGATGTTGCGCGGCGAAGCAATTATTTAGAGGGGGTTGTCATGGACTTCAAGCATCCAAAAACGGTTGGAAATGTCATTTTTAGTGCTTTTAATTATTTAGTGTTAATTACTATTACCGTGCTATGCGTTTATCCCTTCTACTATGTTTTCATAAATTCCATAAGCGCAAATGAACTAAGTGCCGGTGGGCAAATCATGTTCTTCCCCCGGGAGGTGCATTTTACCAACTATATACAGGTTATGCGGCTTCCAGGGCTTGCGCGTGCGGCTTTTGTGTCTGTAAGCCGCACGGTGCTTGGGACGATTTTTCCCGTGTTGACGGCGGCTTTTATGGGTTACCTGTTTACCAAAAATATGTGGGGCAGGAAGTTTTGGTATCGGTTTGTTATAGCTTCGATGTACCTTAGTGCGGGATTGATTCCTTATTTTATGGTCATGATTCGATTAGGGTTTATGAACAATTTTTGGGTGTATATAGTTCCCAGCATGGTGCAGCCGTTTAGCATTCTGCTTGTAAAAACTTTCATTGAGTCAACACCGCCATCCCTTCAAGAATCGGCGGAGATAGACGGCGCAGGGCCGATAAGAATATTCTTCTTTATCGTGATGCCGCTTATTAAACCAATATTGGCAACCATTGCAATTTTTGCCGCTGTTGGCCAATGGAACGCCTTTATGGACACCGTAATTTTTGTAACGGACTCAGATTTGTGGACACTGCAATATGTTTTACACCGGTATTTGAACGCTGCAGGTGCTTTGGCACAGCTACTTCGGGGGGCGGCTGCGGCAGGTGTCAATGTTGATGTTGGTGCCATTATGGCGGCAAACCCACAAACTCCCACTTCGGTGCGTATGACCATAACTATGGTTGTTACGTTACCTATTCTCTTTGTTTATCCCTTCTTCCAAAAATATTTTGTCAAGGGGATGATGATAGGTGCTGTTAAAGGTTAAAGCACCATAAAAAATCTTAGGAGGAGTAAAACATGAAAAAATCTACAAAAAAATTGCGGTCATTGTTAATTGTATTGGCTCTGACCGTGATGGTATTGATGGTAGTAGGTTGCGGTGGCAATAATAATGAACCGGCTTCCGATGATACGCCAGCAGATACACAGGGCACTGGTGAGGTTACTGGGGCTGAAACCACCCCATATGGCGAAGCGGCCACCAGCGGAAGGCCGGAAACAACATTACACCTTGAACTGTTCAGTGGCTGGGGGCAACGCGGCGGTGTTGGCACTGGTTGGTTTTATGAAATAATTTATGACCGTTTTAACATTAGAATTAATCATCTTGATGACCCCTTGGGCGGCGAAACATTGTTCATGACCCGCTCTGCAGCAGGCAACTTAGGCGACTTGGTTTCGATTGGGCGGCAACAATTGCCTGAAGTAGTAACAGCAGGATTGCTTACAGACATTACTAGTTATGTTGATAACAGGATGCATTTCTATCCTTCTCAGTTTCCCCGCGCAGTTGAATTCGCGAGGGGACTGGCTCACGACTCCGATAACGCAATTTTTGCTTTGCCTCTTGGTGCGTCGGAACAGCCTCCAACAAATCCCTCGCTTAACGGCCCGAACTTAGTACGCGGTCCATTCCTGCGCTGGGATGCATATCAAGCCATTGGTGCGCCTACAATTTACACATTGGAAGATGTGCTTCCGGTACTTAGGCAAATGATGGACGCAATGCCAACTACCGCAGACGGAAGGCCTACTTGGGGCATTACATTGTGGAGTGAGTGGGACAGCCAGGGCATGGCGAATGCGTTGTGGTTTGACCAAATGTATGGCATGGGCGCGTGGCGTGATATGATGTTTATCAGTAGATACAGCGACACGTGGGAAACATGGCTTGACGACGGCGGACTGTACCACCGCATTTTAAGATTTTACTTTGAAGCCAATCAAATGGGTGTTTTAGATCCGGACTCTGCTACCCAGCCTTGGGCTATGGCCGAGGAAAAAGCAAATGACGGTGCAATATTGTTCTCGTGGTATTCATGGTATGGCGGCGCGTTTAACACAGTAGAAAATTTAGCAGATGGTATCGGTATGCAGTTTGTGCCTATAATGGACCAAAGAAATGTGGTTCTTGGCATGGATCCTTTTGGGGCCGAAGGGCAAGTAATGGGGATTGGCAGTGGCGTGGCAGAGGCTGACGTAGCGCGTCTTATTGATTTTATTGACTGGATGGCTTCACCCGAGGCTTCTCAACTAATACACGCCGGCCCTCAAGGTTTGACATGGGATATGGTGAATGGCGAGCCTGCACTGCTTGATTTCGGTATACAGGCAGGCATACACACTGGTGTATGGTCACCGGAAATTCCCGTCCCGGCAGAATGGGGTGGCGGTGTATTTGATTTAGGTTCTTGGTCTGGTTTATCTCCAAGAATATTCCAGCGTGGAATAGAAATGAATCCAGTAACTGGTTTCCCGTTTGACCCCAGGTTATGGCCTTCACTTAGCAACAATGTGGAAAGTTTGGTTCAATCGGAGTGGCAGGCACGTTTTGAGGCAAACAGTGTTATGGAGTTCTTGATGGATCATGACATGCTGGTTTCAAACGTAGCTACTGCTTTTGTTAATACCGATATGCCTTCAAACTTAGAAGCTATTCGTGTAAGCTTGGATATGGTAATGAGAACCAGCCCATGGCGTATGATTTTTGCCTCCGATGAAGCTGAGTTTGACCGTATTTGGCGTGAATGGCAAGAAACTGCTCATGGTTTGGGCTGGCAGGATTTAGTTGACTTTCATGTTGCCGATATAGAACTCTACTTCGATGCCAGGCGTGAAACTCGTGCTGAAGTTGGTCTTGCACCTTTACCAAGATAATTGTTTTAGAATAGAGCATCACAACAAAGAGGGCTGTCACAGGAATAAAACCTGAGACAGCCCTTTTTTATAGCAGTTTCGAGAACTCTGAGGAATAATTTTCTCTGATTATACCGATTCCAAATTTAAACCTATAGCAATTCACCTTTAAATCGGTCTCGCCTGTCGCCGAAAACACGTTGAAGCGTTCGCGATTTTCGGCTCGGGCGAGACCGTTTAAAGGGGGAATTGCTATATCTGACAAAGCGGCTGCGGGAAACGCGGAGCAAGCGCTTTCCCGCGTTTAGCCGCGATAGGCAGATAGGATTTAAATTGGAATCGGTATGAAGCGTTCGCAGAATCAGCGAAAATTATTCCGGAATGTTATCGAAACTGCTCTATTGACAGGAATTTTACATAATGATATTATCGGGTTAGGGAGTTAAGTCATTAACACGACAAGCGCCAAAAGACAGGGTGACAATTTTGAAAGACAGCCAACCAATTTTCATGCAAATCATGGATACAATAGAAAGCGACATAATAACAGGTGTATACCAGCCAGACGAACTAATAATTTCAACAACCCAGATATCCAAGGTATATTCCGTAAACCATACGACAGCGGTAAAAGCCATAAGCAAACTTGCAGACGCGGGTATCCTATATAAAAAACGCGGCATAGGTATGTGTGTAGCCCAAGGCGCAAAAGAAACAATATCCGCCCGCAGGCGAGACATTTTCCTAAACAAAACAATATCCGCCGTACTAACAGAAGCAAAAACCCTGGGCATTTCCCTAGACGAGTTAATTTGCAAGTTCCGAATGGAAGGGGCAGAAAATGATTGAGTTAAAGGGTGTAACAAAACAATACGGCAAACAATCCGCAATAAATCAGCTGTCCCTGGACATCCACCAAAATGGCGTATACTGCCTGCTTGGCCGAAACGGCGCCGGCAAAACCACCCTAATGAAATTGCTGGCGGGCCGCATCCCGGTCACGGAAGGCCAAATCACCGTAGATGGCAAAAAAGTATCCCCCAGTAAAATGCCGGAGGAAGTAACATATATCGAAAGCAGCACAAGCCAGTTCAACCTAAAAATATCCGCCTTAATAGATATTTCAGCCGAACTGCAATCCAATTTTGACCGGGAATTCGCAAAGGAAATGGCGGCGCGGTTCGAACTGGACCTGAATAAGAAATTCGGCAAGCTGTCCCAAGGCATGAAGACCATGCTGTCCACCATATTAGCCCTGTCCAGCCACTCCAAAGTAGTACTGCTGGACGAGCCGACCATGGGCTTCGACGCAATAATGCGTCATCATTTTAACGCCCTACTAATGGAAAGCTATCAAGCCCACCCCCGGATAATAATAGTATCCACCCACTTAATAGACGAAATAGCCAAAGTAACAGAACGGCTGATTATCATAGACAAAGGCCGGAATCTGCTTGAAACAAACATGGAAGACATAGACGAAAAAGCCTACACCATAACCGGCCCCGCCAATGCTGTGGCGCCGCTGATAGAAGGCTTAAACTGCATAGGAAAAACATATGCAGGCAGTATACTTGCCGCCCATATCTACGACGAAAATATCGAAACCCTGCCGGAAGGCGTAACCATAACCCGCCTAGGGCTGCAAGATTTCTTCATTAACATTGTAGGGGGGATTACCGATGAATAAGAAAGCTTGGACAGCAGCCAAGGCTAACCTAAGAACTATGGGCGTACTGGCCTTTGCCACATTCATATTAATGATTGGCTTTACGTTATCAATGGTAACCACATCTGCGACGGGAACTTCAGTTTGGATGTACCCATACGGTATTATCTATGAGAGTGGGCCCGTGCTAACCAGTATCACCATACTGTCCCCGGTTAACGCCCTTTGGGCATTGCCTATTTTGGCGGCCTTTGTAGTCCCTACGTTAAATTTCCGCAGGATTATTAACTTGGGCGGCAAGCGAAGCAGTTTTTTCTGGGGAAGTTTGCTTGCGTATGTCATTTTGGTTGGGCTGGTTTCTTTGATTAACACTGTCTCCAGTTTCGCAATCGAGCCGATTTGGGAGCGCAGCCGGTTTTTTGGGGCAGCTTTATACGGCGGCACAATTGTTAATGTGACAGAGGGGGCGGGCTGGGCCGCAAGGGGCCCCGTGGTGGCCTTTATACAGCAGTTTGGGTTTTTGTTTCTGATTACGGTATGTATCCACACCCTTATGGCGGTGCAGGGCAAGTGGTATGGCTGGGCTGCCAATGTGGTGATAGTGTGTGTATTTATTTATGTGGTGTATGCCCTTACTATCCCTGCTATACCCCTTAGGGCGGGTTTGTACTGGTTCGGCACTTTAGTTTTGTTCCACCATAATGCGGCTGTGCAAATTTTCGCTTGCTTAGCACTTGCGACTGGGGTGTATGCGCTAAACATGCCGATTTTTAATAAAAAAGCAGTTTAGTGCATAATGGGCAGACAGGAGGCGTTTATCATTAAAATCGAAATCAATGAAATCACAAAAGTATATCCATCCGGCAAAGAAGCATTGCAAAATATTAGCATTCACATGGAAAGCCCCAATTTAATAGGCATACTAGGCCCAAACGGCGCCGGTAAAACCACCCTTATGAAGCTGATAATAGCCGGGCTAACCCCCACCAAAGGCGAAATTTTGCTGGACGGAAAGAAACTGCTGTCTCAGGAAAAACAATTAAAATCTAAGCTGGGATACTTGCCCCAAAGTTTTGGGCTGTTTGACGAACTAACGGTTTGGCAGTTTCTAGACTATATGGAGGCGCTAAAGGGCATACATGATAAAGCTGCCATAGACACGGTGCTAGAGCAGGTAAACCTAGCCCAGCAGCGTAAAGTCCGCATTCGCCGCCTTTCCGGTGGTATGCGCCAGCGTGTGGGCATTGCGCAGGCATTGCTTGGCAGCCCTCAATTACTTATTTTGGACGAGCCTACCGTTGGCCTGGACCCGGAAGAGCGGGTGAAGTTTCGTAATCTTTTTTCCGAAATGGCCCGGGATAAAATTGTTCTGCTTTCGACACATATAGTCGAGGATGTGCAGTCCATTTGTAACCGGGTGCTGGTGCTTAATGGCGGAAAGATTCTTTTTGACGGCGCGCCATCTGAACTTGTTGCGCAAACTTACGGGCATGTAGGTGTTTTCATTTCCCAAATAGGCGAGGCTGTGCCGGAGGGCTGCCGGGTGGTTTCTAAAGTTAATACCGCCAAGGGAATACAATGCCGTATTATTGCCCATGAACTGCCTGGTTTTGCGGAAATGGCGGAGCCTACCTTGGAAGATGCGTATCTTTACTGCATTGAAAAGGGGGCGGAGAGGTTATGAGCCTATTTTCCCTATACCGTGTGGAATTAAAGCGTCTTGCCCTGTCTAAGTTTGCTTGGGCAGCCTTAATCCTAAGCCTGTGCACTCCTCTTTTAGGATACATTACGCCTTTAAGCAACCCGGAAGTAGTTACTGGGCAGTTTATCGCCAACCCGGTACTGACCGGCACCATTTATGGTGGGATTATATGGGGGTTGCTAACAATTCTGGAATCTAACCGGATACACCGCGCCGGGGCCGGCATGTTAATAGATGCCATTGCCTCGCCTATTTCTATGGCGCTGGTTAGGGTGGCGGCCCTTATAACTTTGGCGGCCGGTACCGCTTTTGCGGCTGCGCTTATGTACCTGCCTTATACAATTGTAAGCATGGGCTCATTGTTTAGCCTAGGCCTTTATATCATCAGCTTTCTTGTTTTGTTGGTGCCTACATGGTGGATTTCTGTTTTGCTTGCGGCGGCCATTGGCCAAATTGCCCGGCGTGTGGAAATTGCGGGGCTGCTGTACGCGGCGGCCGCTTTTTTTAGCCTTAGCGCCATAGCGTTTGGCGATTTATTCGTAACCTGGCTTAACCCTATTGTGCTAACTTTTTCAGATGGATTCTCCAGCCTTTTTTATTTGAGGATTGCATTTTACTCCCGGCTTATATGGCTGGCCCTTTCCGGCGGGCTTTGGGTGTTTTCCCTGCTATGTATCCGCCGGTATCAGAAAAACCTTGCAGGCTCTTTTTTTCATGGGATTAGGAAGGCGTATCTTCCCATATCGGCGGCGGCGCTTATTGCCGCCGGGGTTTTCCTATGGCTTAACCAGCCCTTTGTTGACCATGGGCCCGTGGAATTTAACTTTGGCGGCGAGCACACCGTTTCCGGCAATACCAGCATATCAGGGGTTTCCCACAGGCTAACCCCAAGGCCGGCTACCGGCCGGCTTCATGGTATTGCCGAGTATTCCGCAGCGGGGGGCAGCGGCAATAGCGGCTTGTACATCGTGTGGCTAAACGCCGGTTACAGAATCCTAAGTATCGAATACGACGGCAGGCCCGTAGAATTTACCTTAACCGACGAAATAGAAGCCGATGCCAGGCGGACGGATTTCACATTGGCCCATGATAACTGGAGTAATTTGCGTATAGAATACGAAGGTTTCCCCACTATGATTCGCGCTTTCGCGCCCAATAGCTGGGGCAATGAAATTAACCGGACAAATATCACCCTTTCCAATGCCGGCTCTGTTCCCATGGTCACCGGTTTTTCCCACCCCGGGTCTTATAACCTGGAGTTGGTACTGCCCGGCAACATGGTACCGGTTGTTAATCACAGGCTCATGACGGATTATACAAGGCTTACATGCGGCACCAAAGTTTGGACAGGGTATATCGAAGGGTTTGGCCTAAGATTAAACGCTGCCGACTATATTGTAGAATCCTTTACAGCCGCCGATATGTATGTAGATTTTATTTTCGCCCGGGCATATGAAGACATAATGCGGGAATTTGAAATCCCAGGCGCAATAGGGGAAGTGCTGGACTTTTTTACGGATATACTTGGCCCGCTGCATTGGGCGCATCTCCCAAGCCTTTCTATGCTTCAAAGCAGCGCGCTTATGTTTGGCGGAATTGCCGGGGATGGCTTTGTGGAATGGGGCGAGAGTATTTTTACCGTACACAATTTGGATAACCCCCTACAAGGCAGCAACGCCGCCGAGGTATTTGTACATGAAATGGTGCATATGTGGTGGGGCGGCCTTGGCGTTTCCAGCGGATGGGGCGGGGATGGGGAAGTATGGTCCGACGAGGGTTTGACTGTTTACTATACCTATCGGTTTTTTAAGCATAAATACGGGGAAGAGAACGCCCAGCGTATTGTAGACGCATGGAAGGAAGCCGTAGACCGGCAAGAGCGCTGCTTCTACTTCCGAAACCCAGAGTATTTTGACAGGCTTCCCGAAGTTTTCCGTGCTCAATTAAACGCACGTAATAGGGGCACAAACCTATATGCCCGTATGCCCCTGATGATTTTAAGGGCCGAAGAACTATTAGGCGGGCCGGAAAAAATGGACGAACTAATGCGCCAAGTGCAGCAGGATTTTGCCGGTAACGGGCCATGGGACCCATTTACATTTCAGCATTTTCTTGATGCTGTAGGTTTGTTGGAGGAGGACTTGAGACTTGGGTAAAATATTTATGTACGAGCTTAAGAGGATGCTGCTTAACAAATTTTATATCTGCCTGCTGATTATTAACGGGATTTTTGCCGTGTTTGTATTATCTTCTGAAACGGTTATGGGCGTTGCCTTTACCGCGCCTTTTTCGCCCTGGAGTTTTAGTGCTTATTTAGCAGGGGTTATGCCTATGGCAATATTAACGGCGCTCTTTCTGCTTAGTATTTATTACACTAAAAATGAAAAGCTGGTAGATGTGCTAACCTCTGCTACCCCAGTAGACGGGGGGCGGTATATGCTTATTAAAAATGCCGCAGTTACCTTGGGGTTTATATTAATCTGGGGTGTGGCAATAATTTTGTGTTTATTTTTTTACGCCATTGTCTTTGATTACCGTAATTTTGCTGTGTTTATCTTGCCTGCAATTGTAACTATCTTGCCCGGGTTTGTTTTCTTCATGGGGCTTGGGCGCTGGGTTGGGGGGATACGCGCTGGGTTTTTGTATGTTTTGATTCCGGTTTCATTTGTGCTTAATATTGCATATTTGCCTATTGTTTTGGATTTCTTCGGTAATAATTATTTTAACACTTATCCTCTAAGCCTGCCGGTTGGTGTGGATGGGGAGCCGGTGTTTGTTTATAGCGCGGGTTTTGTTATTACTCGGGCGCTTTATTTGGCAGCCGGTGGGGTACTGTGGATGGTTAGCCTCCGGCCCGCCCGGCGATAGGACTGTATGGTCGTTTTGTTTGAAATTGGGCTTCGTCTGTTGCGATATTTGATTATGATTGGGCTTGTGGTTCTTCCCCTTCGCCAAGAATCTTCTCCGCTTGCTCTAATGTTTGCTGTGCACGTCTTAGAGCGAACTCGGCATCTTCCTTGGCAACGTCTATCCTTCTTTCGGCATATCGTGTACGGGTGGCGAATCTTGTAATCATCGCCGCATCCCTTTTGCCTAAATGAATATGACGTTTATCTGAGTTCACATCTTCAAGCAACTTGATAATGCTGTGAGTTTCAAGCACTTCTTTTTCCAAGTGATACAAAACAGCTTTTATTGATTTCTCAGTCGCTTGTTGACAAAGATAACAAATAATTTCAATAGGCAAGGGTTTCATAGTATCGTAAAGATGCTTTGCCACCGCGTATTCATTAGAGCCTATTTCAAAACTTAACGTCGCCAACTCTTTGTTTGTCATTTAATATCACCCCATCTTTGAATATACGATGCCCCAGAAGATTTTTGTTTTGTCTATCTTCTTCAAACTCGGCAAAGGTATACAGCACTACGTCATAAGGTAATGGAAAGCCATCTGGAATAGAACACATGGCATCAACAGCCATATCTTCGCGCCGACCTGTCAACTCGGGAACAAGAACACATATGTCTAAATCAGAAACTTCGCTTGCGTCACCTCTAGCATAAGAGCCAAATAAGATTATCGTACATTCGGGATGTACGCTTTCAATGGAAAACACAACTTCGCCCAAGAGTTCGGAAAGCCTTATATATGCTTCATGCTTCTGGCTTTGCAATAAATCCGCCACACTATCACGTTCCTTGCCACAATGTTATCGTCACACTATATTACCCCACAATCAAACACATGAACATTCTTTTCAAAATTAAGAAAAGGCAAAGCTTCCGTAAGGTCAAGCTATGCGTTTGCGTTGCTATACCTTAATTGTACCCCTTTTCAGAATTTTTGACTATGCCATAAACAGTCTACGTCGGCCGATGGCCGCAGTTTTTTGCGGTTCATGCGTTTTCACAACCTATCATAAGTGCAGAGTTACGAAAAATTTATATACTACGTTTTATTCAATAGTAAATATCCTCTCTTTTCTGAGTACAAAAAAGAGAGGATAAATAATTTACGGCAAACTATAATAGCATTAGGAGTTGACACAATGGATTGGATTGAGCGTCTTAATAAAGCAATTGTTTATATGGAAGAACACATGACAGAGGAAATTGACTATGCCCAGTTAGCCAAAATCGCCTTCTGTTCCACGTATCACTTCCAGCGAATGTTTGCATATATTGCCAACGTGCCCCTGCCCGAATACATCAGGCGCAGAAAAATGTCCCTTGCGGCGGTTGACTTGCAAAGTGGGGAACAAAAAATTATTGATACAGCCCTTAAATATGGATATTCGTCCCCAACTGCTTTTAACCGTGCCTTTCAAAGCGTTCATGGCATCCCGCCATCACGGGCCAAAGAGGAGGGTGTATCATTAAAATCCTATCCAAAAATCACCTTCAAATTAATTGCAAAAGGAGTAGAAGAAATGGAATTTAGAATCGAGAAGCACGATGCAATTCGTGTTGTGGGTGTATCTGCACCATTAAGCAAGGACGTGGCAAAAGCTTATGAAGAGGGTACAGCCTTGTGGGTAAAGGTGCTGTTTGAAGGTGCAGAGGAAAACGAACACGGGAACGGTAAAATATGCAGCGAATTGAATGCTGCCGTAAATGTCAGGCTGCCTGATGGCAGCTTACCCAAGTACAATGGCTTCTTTGGTATCGAAACAGAGCATAATGACGGCGGCGAATATATTATAGCCGTCGCAAGCTCTATGCCAGAAAACGATAGCCTCAAAGAATATACCCTTCCAGCACATACATGGGCGATATTTTCAGGAAAAAACTTTTTTGAAGATGAGGAAAGTGCAGATTCCTTTATTCAATATGAAGAGCGCCTATATTCCGAATGGCTGCCTACCTCCGGCTATGAAATTGCCGATAGTATAAGTGTGCATTTTTTATTACCTACAAATGATTTGGAAAATGCACCTTTTGAAATATGGGTGCCTGTTAGGAAAGCAGTTGGTATATAGTCGTTTCGATTTGAAATGGGCTGAGGACGAGCCGATTTAACGATGCTATCTTTACATGGGCGTTATAATCTCATATACTGCCAGTGAGGTGATTTTATGGCAGCAGCTAAGTCAAATGTAAATGTAAAAATTGATACAATGGTTAAAGAAACCGCTACCATGCTTTTAGATCGCATGGGTATTGACCAAACAACGGCAATAGATATGTTTTATCGGCAAATTATAGCAGAACGGCGCTTACCCTTTCAGCCAGTAGTAGCTCCTACCTTAGAGGAACAACTCACAGTAGCTATTGCCAAGCGTAATATCCCAAAAGTGAAACTTGAAGCAGACGAAAACGGCTATGCCATTGTTGATAAAGACAAACACCCTGAAATTTACGATTGGGTGGTAAATGGCTGATGAATCCCTATGACCTTCACATTGCTTATGTATCTTGGGGCGACGATGGAAAACGTCGCCCTGTTTTGGTGCTGTCAGCCAATAAAAAAGAAGTATCGGTTTTTCAAATTACATCACAATACGATAATAAAAGTGCTGTTATAAAATCACAATATATCGCCATTGATGATTGGGCGGAAGCTGGGCTTTCAATGCGGTCATATATTGATATTGGCAGAATTATTGACTTGCCGAAAGCTACTGTTCAACCTGCGCCTATCGGCAAACTGTCAGGGAATGATTTGCGTAAACTACTTAATGTAATGAACGAGTAAGGATTTCTAAGCTGCAACAAATGGGCTAAAACTGCCCATCAGCCCGCCCGGCGCTATGGATTATGTCAACTTTTCTATCTTCATGCCATAAGGCGCAAGTTCCACGGTGTAGCCCACCCCATTTAACACACAACCGGCCTTTTGCAGAGTGGGCGAGTTATTAATAAAAACCATTCCATTCGGGAAAACCGTGCATTCCACCAATGGGTTATCCGTAACCGCATCAGCCGAAACCGAGCCGGTGCCCGCAAACAGCAGCAAGTTTTGCAATGCCCGGGCAGCATCCGCGTTTAGCGTAAAATCAGCCATATAAACCCCGGCCCCCGCGCCAAAATTGTTAATGGTAACTGCGGGTACGGGCTTCTCATCAGCCGTTGCAGCCCCAAGCACTTTGGCCGCGCCGTCTGTCAAATGCACACCTTTGCGCATAGGAAGCACGTACCCCGCCGGCAAAAGCTGAACTGTATCTTCCGTTTCAAAAGCCCAGCGCCCGTGGCAGGCCTTCTCGCCATTATCTATATCCACGCCCAGCACATGGGCCATGCGCAGGTATGTGTTATAACCGGGAAGGGCGCTGGGTTCCCCTATCCCCATAAACACCCCGCCCTTATGCACCCATGCGGTTAGGGTTTCAATAAGTGCGGCGTCTTGCCAGTAGGTTCCGCCGCTCCAGGCGCTGCCGGCCTCACCGGCGTTTATTATTATATCTATGCCGTCCGGCACACCGTCTGCCAAATCCTCAAATGACAGGAATTTTACATCAAAAGCCAGCCCGGACAGGGCTTCTAGCACATGTATTAGCACATGCCCGTCTGTCTCGTGAAAATGTCCCGATAGTGTCCATGTACGCAAAGTTCCCCAGGCGTGTAAAATTCCTATTTTGGGTTTAAACACATGGGGTGCGCCGCTGTCGTGCAATGCGGAAATCTTGTCAAACTCCGTCAGAATCTGGTCCATTGCTTCTATAAAACAGGGATAGCCCTCTGTCAGGCTTAGATACCCGCCCAGGCCGGAGCGGTCAATTTTCTTGCGCAAAAGCGCCCGCCGTACATTTATCCAGTAGTTGAGCGCGTCCTCTCCGGGCCGCCCGCCAGGGGAAAAGGTAGGCGCCCCTCCAAGACCTACCGGGAATAAATATGGGTGGAAACGTATTTCTTTAACCGGCACATCCACCTCCGCGCATAGCCGGGCCTCATAGCCGGAGAATACGCATTTAATAAGCCCGTCGAAGCCCATTTCGTGGAAACGGCCGCTGTATGGTTCCATTCCTACCCAGCTGTCGTCGTAAAATACATATGCTTTTTTCCCGGCGGCGTGGATTATATCTACAAGTTCGCGGGTAGCCTTGCGCACATACGCGCCTATGAAATCCATCCAATCCCGCTTCTTCTTGCTGGGTACCCGGTGGGTTGCAAAGTACTTGCCCTGTCTTACGAAATCTTCTGCTGTTAGCCGGTAGCCGCAGGATTTGCTGAAATCGTCCAGGGCCTCCGGGCACACAGTAAAGTCGTAGCTGGCCCAGTCTGTAAACAAATGCCTGTTGCGCAGGTCCGCACCCCATATCCAGGCGAAATTATAAAACAGCGACGTAAACCGCACTACGTTGGAATGGGGGTGGGCCTTGCACCAATTTATAAACCATTCCTTTAGGTATTCCTGTGCGCCGGCGGCATATGGGTTAAGCTGCATTAGCCGCTCTTTGTCCCAGTTATTTGTGGTGTGGTTGTACATAGAAATTTCTTCCCAGTCCCGCCAGGCCAGGAAGCTTACGGTATATTGCCTATACGGCTGTGTACGGATTGTAACAACACCGTTTTCGTAATTCCAATCCTCTTCCGGCAGAGGTATGTCGGCGGTACGGTCGTAAACTTGCCAGTAAGGCATTGCGTATGGGCTGGCGTTTACGCTTAGCTGCAACTCGAAAAACCCTTCCATTAGGCGGATTTTAAGTTCATGCCCTGTGGCGGTTTTTGGCGCGGTACATAGGAAGGTCTGCTGGCGGGCGTGCATGTTTTCCCTTATCCATGGGTTATGCTCCCTTATTGGGCAGATGGTGGAATATATCTCGTATCCTGCCGAAAGTATTTCATCCGAAAGGGCTGTGCCGTCGCTGTCGCGTATTACGTCTGCGCCCCAGCGCTTTGCTAGTTCCAGGGTTAGGGCTTCGTGGCCGGACTGGCCAGGTAGGGTGAATTTACGTTTCATTGGTATCGTCCTTTGTATTAGACTTCTCCGGAAACTCCGAATGAGCGGCCACAAATACACGTTAAGGCCCGCGATATTTGCGGCCGCAAATGAAGTTTCCGGAGAAGTCTATTGTTGTTATACATTCGTTGTTTTTTGCTTTGCTATACCGCTAAATTTCTTTTTTACCTCTTCATAGCTTGGGAGGTCTAAGCCTTCAACATTGGCGGCATCTGCTACAAACGTGTACGCTTGCTCTAGACTTTCCGCCATTGCAATTTGATTCGCCAGCATTTTTAGAATAACTTTTGTTTCAAAAGCCGTATCATCCCATCCCTTATTAGTGAGTGTTTGTGCCATAACCAACCCTCCTCACGTGTTGTCTTAAATGCATTATACATCCGACTTAGTAATCTAACAATGTAACTCAATCTCTGCAAACACTTTATTTATAACGTTTTCCAAAATATCCTTAGGTATCGTTTCAATAAATGTATACTCCCGGCTGTTAACATCCAGGCTCTTAACATGGTCACAAAGTACAACGCCGGTTGTTTTGGTTCGCGCATCAAGCCTTACATGCAGCGGGAAATTCTTATCATTGGTGGATATTGGGCACACGATAGCAAGCTTGGCCTTCTGGTTAAAGACGTTATTGCTTATAACCACAGCCGGGCGGCTCCCTGCCTGTTCGTGCCCGGATTGCGGGCTAAAGTTGATTTTAATGATATCGCCCTGCTTTACCATATCTCATCACCCGCCGGCGGGCCCCAGTCAATATCTTCAGGTGTATAGTCTCCGTCGTAATCCGCAAACAATTCTTGGATTGTTTTACGCTTTGGGGCGGTACTTTTAATTACGATTATATTGTCTTGTTTTAGAATTTCCACTTCGTTACCTTCGCGCATATTAAGTTCGTCTAAAAAAACCTTTGGTAACCGTACCCCTTGGCTGTTGCCCCATTTTTGGATTGTTGTAATCATTAATATCACCTCACGGGCAGTATATACAATGTTAATACTGTTGTCAAAATCCCGCAAAACATGCTATGGTCGTTTCGTTTGAAATTGGACGACCTCTGTCGCCGATTCTGCGTAGATGCGTTCGCAGAATCGGCTCGTCCTCAGCCCATTTCAAATCGAAACGACTGTATGGTTGTTTCGTTTGAAATTGGATGACTATAAAACCAACCAGAGGAGGGAAACCATGCCACTAATCCTACCAACCACCGGCCAGTTCGAATTGGAAGAAAAACGTTCGCGATTTATAGGCCTATGCGCGCCGGTAAAAACAGAAACGGAAGCCCGGAATGTAATAGCCGGCGTACGGGAAGCCCATAAAACCGCAAACCATAATGTTTTCGCGTACTCGGTAACGGAAGGCAATATCATCCGTTTTAACGACGACGGCGAACCCGGCGGAACCGCCGGTATGCCCGTGCTAAACGTATTCCAAAAAGCGGGCATTATAGATTATGTATGTGTAGTAACCCGCTATTTCGGCGGGACGCTGCTTGGCGCCGGCGGCCTGGTACGCGCCTATACCAAGGCCGCAAAAGGCGCAATGGACGCCTCCGGCCCTACCCCCCAGGTTCACTATACCCATTACCGGGTAATATGCGAATACCCCCAATACGACAAGGCAAAATATAATTTCGAAAAATGGGGCGTAGAAATTTTAGACACCCAATATACCGACACTTGCACAATATACGTACGTGTACGGGACGAACTGGCCCAGCCGTTTTTGGAAGGCGGGTTTTATGTAATAGAATTTTTAAAGGCTGAGGTGTCTCATTAGTAGTTTACAAATTAATGTGGCTGGCCTATTATCATCATTGATTCCGTGGCAGCGGTTTCGCGAAGGCGCAAAACCGCAAAAAGTACAAAGACGAGGTGACAACATATGACACCGGTAAGCACCGTGTTAGTAGGCGCAGGCGGTTTTGGCGCCAATCATGGGAAGATGCTGCTAAGCAACACCGTGCCCGATGCTCGTTTAACGGCAATAGTTGACCCATATGCAAAAAACTCCCCAATATACGACCTGTTCAAAGACAGCATCCCCGTATATGACCGGCTGGAGGACTTTTACGCCGCCGGCAATACGGCAGAGTTGGTATTTATATCTTCCCCTCATTTCTTGCATTATCAGCACTGCCTTTCGGCCCTTGCTGGGGGCAGCAATATATTATGCGAAAAGCCGCTAGTCCCTGACCTGGCAACCCTTAATCGGCTGGATGAAAAGGTTGCCGCTTCCGGCAAAATATTGTCGGTTGGGTTTCAGTGGTGCAGTTCGTTTGTTATGCAAGATATTAAGGCCCGCATTATCGCCGGGGAATTTGGAAGGCCCGTTCTATTCAAAAGCTATACCAGCTGGCCAAGACTGTGGAAATACTATCGCCGCAATAACTGGGCCGGGCGCATTAAAACAGATGAGGGGCTTTTGGTTAACGATTCTATAGTTTCTAACGCCACTTCTCACCATTTGCAAAACATGCTGTTCTTGCTTGGCAGCACTATGGAGGATTCTGCAAGTTTGCATGATGTTTATATAGAAGCATATCGCGCTAATGATATCGAATCCTTCGATACCTGCGTTTTACGTGGAAATGTTGGCGAGGCAACAGTGTTTTATGCCGCGTCCCACAGTGCAAACTACGCACTTGACCCTATTATGCGCTATGAACTGGAGAAGGCCGTTGTTACCGTAAATGTTTTCGACAAGAATGCCACATGCACAATTCATCACCGGGATGGGAGGGTGGAAAACCTAGGCCCTGCCATTGGTAACGGGGCGGCCAATAGTTTAGCTTTTACCGCAATGGCAATACGGGGCGAGAGGGATATTCCATGCTCGATACGTACGGTAAGGCCCTTTACGACGCTTATAGACACTGTATTTAGCCAGGTGCCTATTCACAATTTCCTCGAAGGCCATGCAATAACGGATTTTAAAGAAGAACGTACCTATGTACCCTTCTTGCATATGGACTTGGCAGAATGCTTTAATTATGGGAAACTTCCATCGGAAATGGGGTTCGGGTGGGCCAATGGGCCTACGCTGCTTAGGTTTTGATGATACCGACAAAAGCGTTCTGTTCCGGTTTTGATGATACTGATAAAGGCTTGCCCATACACTAATCTGCCGGTACAGCGTCGCAAACTGGCGGCGCATCCTCCCGGGGCAGCTTCCGCCCATTAAACCAGAACCAAGCCAGCAGCCACAAGCTTTTAAAGGTCATGGATATGGCAATACCGGCCCATACCCCGTTAATACCAAGGGCCGTAGCCGCCAATGCATATGTGACAATAACCCGCAGTACATTACTGCTGATACTAACCACAGAAGGATACACCGTAAGCCCGCGCCCACGGAAGGAGCCAACAGCCACGCCTTCCATACAAAACAGCAGCTGGGTTAAGGCTACTATCCTTAAATAATCCCCGCCCATTTGAATTTCATACGGGCAATCCAAAAATATACGCACCAAAGGGTTTGCAAACACAAACAGCACAAAAGTAACAAAAACGCCGTAACCGGCCATAACAATTAACGAGATTCGTGAGCCGCTAAACAAGCGGCTCCATTTTTTTGCGCCGTAATTCTGCCCTGTAAAAGACGCAAAGGCCATGGCAAAGCCGCCGCCAACCATAAACGACAAGGCCTCCACATTATAGCCCACCCTATGGGCCGCAATGGCACCCACACCAAACTCAGACACCAACCTGGAAACCACCATAAACAGCATTGTAAACAGCGCAGACTCTGCCGCAACAGGCAAGCCCCACTTACATATCTGCCGTACCCTGCCCCAGTCAATTCTGCTAAAAACCGTATAATCATCAAATGGGCGGCCGCTGTAAAACTTAATCGCCCATATTTTAATCGCCAAGTTAACTACAGACGCAACAACGGTACCCGCAGCAGCACCTACAATCCCAAGCCCCATCACAAAAATAAGTATGGGGCTGATGACAATATTAAGCACCAGGCCAAAGGAATTTATATAGAAGGGAATCTTGGTATTGCCAAAGCCGTTATAGCACCCGGTTATAACATTATGGGCCATCAAAAACGGTATAGACAGGGCCGAAACCATCAGGTATTGCCGGGCTTCGTGTACCACCTGCGGGTCATCTATTCTAAAGAACCCAATTAGCGGGCCGCTTAATACAATCAGAACCGCGGCATAGGCAGTGCCAAGCACAATCGCGATTATAAAGGCGTTTTGGGCAAAGCTTTTTGCCGCAGCTATGTCGCCCTTGCCCATGTTTTGGGATACGCCAATCTCGGCCCCCATACGCCCTATAACCATAATCGCCATAGACAGCCATAAAAACTGCGCCGCCGTACCCACAGCCGCAACGGCAGGCCCGCCGGCTAAGCGCCCCATCCAAAACATATCTGTAAGGCTGTACGCCATTTGCATAAAGGACGTGGCCATTATGGGTAAGGACAGCGCTATTAGTTTATGTAAAATGGGCCCCTGGGTTAAGTCGTACTTGGTTTTTTTTGCGCTCATGGAATCATCCTTGTTGGGAATTTGGGTTGAAGCCCGCCGCTGATATCGGCAAAAGGCCATTATGCAGTATTTCATAATGGCGGAGGGGTGTCAAACCCACCTGCTGTAAACGGTTATGCGGCTAACTTAAAGCAGCAAAAAGACACTAGGGCCTGTTCCCACTAACGACAATAGCCAGCTTTTGAGACGATTTTTCGCCGATTGAGGAGGTATTGACGCGGCTTGCCCAAAGGCAAGCAAGGAAATGCCGACGAGGAGCGGCGGAAAATCGACCAAAAGATGGCTGTTGGCGGTAGTGGGAACAGGCCCTAAATTGTAAAGGACATGAAAGCATATTGTAGCCAAATTGTTGTTGAAATGTTATAAATTCATGCTATCATATTGCCAAGCAATAGCTGTGGGCAGTGTTTTGGCTGGGCTCCGGAAAGGAGTACAGCCATGATTGTGATTCCGTTAACGGTTTATGAGTTGCTAACTTTGATTCTGACCGCATTACTAATCTATATCACGTGGAAAATTTCACGAGACACATGAAAATAAGCCCACCGGCTAAGGTTTAGGCTTATTTTCGCTTCTAAGTTTATACAATTAGGAGTCCAGTCAAAACTGCCGTAGCAATTGCGACCAAACTAAGAGGATGTTTGTATCAACAAGCGTCCTCTTTTTATTATACCCTAGGATAATCCTATTATATGCCCGATATATGTAGTTTGTAAAGTATCTTATGGTGCCCAATGTGCATAAACACATTTTAACTATTTGCTGCAGAAGGAGAGATTTCATAACGATGAAAGGGTGTCAATTGACTTTGCCTGCTGCCTTTGATATACATATCAAGTCCCTCCCAATATTTTGCCGATACCATGTCAGTGCCGGCACAGAACAATAGATGTCAGCGGTGACATATCTGCCGGGAGCGTAACGACAAAACACCAAAACTACAAACACAAAGGAATGACAATAATGAAAAAAATAGAAGACTTAATACCCGCCGATTTTAACGGCGTTATTTTCGTTAGCAAAAACGGTGAACCCATTTTCAAAAAGGCATACGGCTACGCCGATTTGCCCAACAAGAGGCCCATCAACGCAGACACAATATTTGAGGTGGCTTCCGGCAGCAAGGCTTTCGTAGCTACCGGCATTATGAAGCTGATTGAAGAAGGCAAACTTTCTCTTGAAAGCACAATCGGCGGTTTGCTGGACTTCGACCTAAATCAAATTTCGCCTCACATTACCGTGGGTCAGCTTCTAAACCATACATCAGGTATACCGGATTATTTCGACGAGTCTGTGATGGACGATATGTCGGAATTATGGGCACAATTCCCAAACTACCTTATGCGTAAGCCCTCAGACATGATACCCACATTTGTTAACAAACCCATGATGTACGACCCCGGCACAAAGTTTCAATATAACAACACAGGCTACACAGTGCTTGCCATGATAATTGAAAAAATTACCGGAGTGGATTTTGACAAATACCTAGCTAAGTTAATTTTCGAGCCATGTGGCATGAAAAGCACAGGGTATTATCATCTTGACCGTTTGCCCGCGAACTGCGCAACTGCGTATATCTATGACGAGGAACAAAACGAGTATTTCACAAATGTCTACAGCACCAATGCAAAAAGTGACGGGGCAGGGGGTGTTTACACCACGGTGGATGATGTGGCAATTTACTGGAAGCACTTCCTTGCAGGGGATATTGTTAGTATGGAAACCGTAAAATCCATGACATCCGTACAAGCAACAGACGAAGATGATGACGGTTATGGTTTTGGTTTTTGGCTTGATGGCGATGTTCCGTTTTTCCAAGGCATGGACCCGGGCATTAGTTTTATGACACGACACCAGCACGACGGCATCCTAACAATCCTTATGAGCAACTTTTGCAATGATGTCTGGGAGATAAATAACGATATCGAAGATATGCTTAGCGAACTTTAGGCATATATAATACGAAAATACCTAATCCATCCGGTTTTGATACTAATGGTAAACCTTTTCCGGTTTTGATGATACCGATAAAGGCTATTTTCATGCTCGGTTGGTGAGGGATATCGCCCGTAATGGGTCGACTGGAGGATGACATGGAAAAAAATCTAACCCTAACCAAGGAAAGCCTAAGCCAAGGCAACTGGCCTGCAAGCTACAAACTACCCGGTTTCGATATAGAGGCCATGACACAGCGCACAAAAGAAGCCCCAACCTGGCTGCACATAGGGGCGGGCAATATCTTCCGTATCTTTCTGGCCGGGCTGCAGCAGGATTTACTGGATGCCGGCCACACAAACACAGGCATAGTAGTATACGAATCTTATGACGAGGGCATTATCCCCGCGTCGTTTACGCCATACGATAACCTAACCTTGGCCGTAAGCCTGGGCGAAGACGGCAGTATCCAAAAGCGGATAATAGCCAGCATGGCCGATGCCTTCCATTCCGACCTTGAGCGCCTTTCTCAGGTAATAGCAATGCCCAGCTTGCAAATAATCACCTTCACCATAACCGAAAAAGGCTACGCCGCCCAAAATATCTGTAAGTCCCCATCCAATGCCGCAACCGCAATGGAGCAAGTAACAGCCGGGCTGCTGGCCCGCTACAATGCCGACGCCCCGCCCCTGGCCTTGGTAGCAATGGATAACTTTGCCGAAAACGGCACAAAAGTATCCGCCGCCGCCATAGCCATAGCCAAAGCCTGGCAGGAGAACAATCAAGCCCCTGCCGGTTTTGCAGAATATGTACAAGCCCAGTCCTACCCCTGGACAATGATAGACAAGATAACCCCATCGCCTTCCCCTGCTGTAGCCAAGATACTGGAGTCGGAAGGCTTCGCCTCAACCGCCATAACACAAACCGCAAAGCACACCACCATTGCCCCCTTCGTAAACGCAGAGGGTCCCCAATACCTGGTAATAGAAGACGCATTCCCAAACGGCCGCCCACCCTTCGAAAAAGCCATAGGCGCCGGCGTATACCTAACCGATAGGGAAACCGTACGCAAATCCGACCAAATGAAAGTGTGCGCCTGCCTCAACCCTTTACACACTATTCTGGGTGTATGCGGGACTTTGCTTGGCTACCCCACAATAGCGGCCTGTATGCAGGATAAACGCCTGGTAGCCCTAATAAACCACGCTGCCCGGGAGGCAATGCCCACAGTGGCCAACCCCGGTATAATAAACCCCCAGGATTTCCTGAACGAGGTGGTAACAAAACGCTTCCCAAACCCCTTTATCCCAGACACTCCGGCTCGTATAAACATGGACGCCTCCCAAAAGATACCTGTCCGCTTTGGCGTGACCCTAAGCGCCCGCTCTGCCGCTGGCATGGATATTGCAGGGCTTGAGGCAATACCGCGCTTCATAGCCCTATGGCTGCGCTACCGCATGGCAACAGACGACACCGGCGCCCCAATGGCACTAAGCCCCGACCCTAAGCTGCCGGCAGCAGTTCTCCCCCTAGAAGGCCTAAGACTGGGCGAAGACGCCAAAACCGCGGATTTACAGCCAATACTGTCTGACACGGATACCTTTGGCGTGGATTTGTACGCCGCCGGTCTTGCCGGCAAAATTACAGAAATCTTTACTGAATCAGCCAGCCAGCCAGGGGCAGTAAGCCGCCTGTTATCCGAATGGTATGCCTGATACGCCAGCCACTATGAATATAGTACTGCACCAGCCCGAAATCCCCCATAACACCGGTGCAATAGGCCGCACTTGCCTTGTAACCGGCGCAAAGCTGCACCTAATCCGCCCATATGGTTTTTACCTGGACGAAAAATCCCTAAAACGGGCCGGAATGGACTACTGGCATAAAATCCATGTATGCGAGTACGATAATTTCGCCCATTTCATGGATTCTATTTCAGGCGGCGGTGCATCATGCCCAAGCCATGTATCCCCCCGTATCCACCTAATAGAAACGGCTGGCGATAAAATCTACACCAACGTAAAATACAACCCAAACGACTATATCATCTTCGGCAGCGAAACCGCCGGCTTGCCCGCATCGTTATTAAGCGAATATCCCGGCAGAATTGCAGCTATTCCTATGACGGTTGATATGCGCTCCCTTAACCTATCGGTAGCGGTAGGGATTGTGCTGTACGAAGCTTTAAGGCAAAACGGCTTCCCCGGGCTGCAATAAGTTTTTGCGGTAAACCCCGAATTTTGAAGAAACCTTTAAACATTTGCGCATACTCAAAACCCGTGTTATAATGCGCGTCGCAATAAAATACTAAAAAAGAAAGGATGGTGAACGATGAAAGCGGCTATCCATCCGAAATATTTCAGTGCCAAAGTACGATGCAACTGCGGCAATGAGTTTGAGGCAGGCTCTACCAAGGAAAATATCCACGTAGAAGTCTGCAGTAGATGCCATCCTTTTTACACCGGGAGCCAAAAGCTAATGATAGAAGCCGGTGGACGTGTAGAGCGTTTTAAGAAAAAATACGGCATGAATTAGTTGAAAGCCATGGGGCTGGGTCCCGCGTATGGCCGTCAGTTCTGCGTAGTTGAACAATCAACCCTAAATCCTATTCCTTATGGAGTGGGATTTTTTATTGGAAAACACCTGCCTACAAGAGTTCAGAATTCTTGTAAGCAGGTGTTTTTTTGCCATGGCTTAACCAAAAAATCACATAGTCATACAAGTTGAAAACCATTTATATGGTACAAGGCCCGGAAAAGGTTGTCCATTAGTATCAAAACTAACCCCCAAACCCAAACATACATGCACCTACGTTTGCAACAGGTCAGCACATATGCTATATTTCCATCAAGAAACAACAAATTATACCTAAGGGAGCGAAGACGTATGATGAAAGAGGCTTTAAGCGTCAAGGCCATTGTGGCCATTGGCATAGGTACTGCCTTGTTTTTTGTGCTGGCCAGGTTTGCATCAATCCCGGTGTTTGCTAACACCACACTTACTTTCCAGTATGCACTGCTGGCGTTTTTTGCTGTGTTGTTTGGGCCTATTGCCGGGCTTCTTATTGGCCTGGTTGGCCATATCCTTACAGACCTTTCTTTCGGCTGGGGGCTATGGTGGAGTTGGATTGTTGTATCCGGCGTGGTAGGCTTTGCCTTCGGTTTTGTTATGAAGGGCGTAAACGTAGATGAAGGCGAGTTTCTTTCCGGTAAGGCCATTATTCGGTTTATAGTGGGTACCACAATTGTACATTTGATTTCATGGGGGCTAATTGCGCCTGTTCTGGACATCCTTATTTATGCAGAACCTGCCAACCGCGTATTCACCCAAGGGTTAATCGCGTTTGTGGGTAATGCCACTACTACCGCCGTTATAGGCACGTTGCTGTTTATTGCTTACAGCAAAGCAAAGCCCAAAAAGGGCAGCTTGACCAGAGACTAATTAACCAGGGAGTTTTTCATGCCAGAGCCTGTAATTTTATTTAAAGATTTTTCTTTTCAGTACCACGCCCAGTCGGAACCTTCGTTAATGGATATTAACCTTGCCATTTATCCGGGGGAGAAAGTGCTTATTGCCGGGCCGTCGGGCAGCGGTAAAAGTACCCTTGCCAATTGTATAAACGGGCTTATACCCTTTAATTACAAGGGCGAAATAACAGGCAAATGCATGGTTGGCGGCACCGTAACACAGGAACAAAGTATTTTTGATTTATCTAAAATTGTAGGCACCGTGCTGCAAGACACAGACGGGCAGTTTGTAGGGCTGACCGCCGGTGAGGATATTGCCTTTTCTCTTGAGAATAATTGTATATCTCAAGCAGAAATGCTTCCTCGTGTGGAAGCCACCGCCGAAATGACCGGACTCGGGGACGCTTTTCTTAAAGCGTCCCCTTTTGACTTGTCCGGTGGGCAAAAGCAGCGGGTAAGCATGGCAGGTATTATTGTAGACGCGGTGCAGGTACTGCTGTTTGACGAGCCTTTAGCCAGCTTAGACCCGGCTACCGGCAAGCAGGCCATTGCACTGATTGACCGCATTAAGCAGGATACAAACACCACAGTTGTTATTATCGAACACCGGCTGGAAGATGTATTATTCAAAGAAGTTGACAGAATAATAATCATGCGCGATGGGCGGATTATAGCGGACATGCCCACCGATGCGCTGCTTAGCAGCAATTTGCTAACAGAAACAGGCTTGCGCGAGCCCCTTTATATATCCGCGCTAAAATATGCAGGGGTAGATATTAATATTTCCCATCGCCCCGCACAAATAGAGACTTTAAGCTTAACAGACGAAGACAAAGCCGCACTTACACGCTGGCATAATGAACTGCCGCTTCCCGCACCCCCAAAGGCAGCAAAGCCGCTGCTGCGGGTGCAGGATGTGCATTTTTCATACGATGTTAGGCCAGTAATAAACGGCGTAAGCTTTTCTGTTACTGCGGGTGAAATGACCGCAATTGTAGGCACAAACGGCGCAGGAAAAAGCACCCTGGCAAAGCTAATATGCGGCTTCGAAACCCCCGGGGCTGGATTAATTGAACTGGACGGCCAAGATATTACAAATAACAGCATAGCAGACCGGGCAAAGCATATAGGCTACGTAATGCAAAACCCAAACCAGATGATATGTAAACCCTTTATTTTTGATGAAGTGGCCTTCGGGCTTCAAAATCAAGGCATAAGCCAAGAAGAAATAGAAGAACGAGTAAACGCAACCTTAGAAATATGCGGCCTTAGGCCCTTCCGCAAATGGCCCGTATCGGCACTAAGCTACGGGCAAAAAAAGCGTGTGACCATAGCAAGTGTGCTGGCACTTAGGCCCCAAATAATGATTTTAGATGAGCCCACCGCCGGGCAGGATTACCGCCACTATACGGAAATTATGGAGTTTTTGCGCACCCTCCAAAGCCGTGGCGTGACCATACTGCTTATCACCCATGACATGCATCTAATGTTGGAATATGCCCCAAGGGCGCTTGTTTTCTCTGACGGGAAACTGCTGGCGGACTTACCTTCGGCAGAGTTGTTATGCGACCCGGCACTTTCCGCCAAGGCCAGCTTAAAAGAAACCAGCCTGTTCCACCTTGCGGCAGATGTAGGCATAAGCGACGCGGCGGCCTTTACCAGGCGGTTTGTTGAATATGAGGGGAGAGCTTAATGGCATCTAAAAAAAGAGCGCAGCTAAGCTTTGTGGACAAAGACACCCCCATACACAGGCTGTCCGGGGCAACCAAGCTGCTTATGACATTGCTAATCAGTTTTGCGGCAATGATAACTTTTGACACCCGGCTGCTTGTTTTTATTGTGGTGCTGTCTGCGACTATGTTTGCGGTTGCGCGGGTTCCGTGGAGCAGTATACGGATGATTATCGTGTTTCTTGCGGTAATTATGTTTATGAATATTATTATTACCTACCTGTTTTCACCGGAGGAAGGGGTTAGGATTTATGGCACGCGAACAGAGATTATACACATATTTGGCCGTTATTATCTAACCCGGGAACAACTGTTTTTCCAGGCGAACCAGACACTGAAATACCTGGCTATTTTACCACTTGCAACAATTTTTTTTGTTACAACAGAGCCTAGCGAGTTTGCCGCTTCCCTTAACGCCATAGGTGTCAGCTATAAAATCGCGTACTCTGTTACGCTGTCTTTAAGGTATATCCCTGCCGTCCAGCGGGAATTTCATGAGATAAGCCAGGCCCAACAGGCCCGTGGTGTGGACCTTTCTAAGAATGTTAAGCTGTCTAAAAGGGTGAAGGGAATGCTCACGATTCTTTTCCCGCTGGTTATCACCAGTATTGATAAAATAGAACGTATTTCAAATGCAATGGAACTGCGTAGCTTTGGAAAAAATAAGCGCAGAACCTGGTTCCGCGCTAAGCCATTTCGGCCTATGGATTATGTTGTTATTGTTGGTAGCGGGTTGTTGATTCTTGCTGCTGTTGCTTTGTTTTTTGTTAATGATGGTAGGTTTTTTAATCCTTTTGGTTAGAAAAGATATTTTGAACATAAAAAAGCCCAACGGATATAAAAACTCCCCGCTGGGCTTTATACTAATCTAATATGGTCTGTGATGCGTTTTTACGCGGGTTTGGGCAACATATCTGTTACATCTTGCTCAGACATACCCATCATATCTGCGATATCTGTAACAGTATGCCCTTTACCTAGTAATGATAGGATTGCACGCTTCAAACGATTCTCGGCTTCTGCTCTAGCTTCCCGTCTGGTAGCCTGTACATCATAGTTTTCCAAAGTTAACATTTCACTAACGCCCCTTTCATCTATTCTCCCCACTAACACATCAATTTCGTCCGGTGGTACATTAATTTTACGTAATATCACAGTAATAACTTTAACCAGCAACTCCTTTAAGTGCGAAGGTACATCAAGGGACTCTATCCGCTCAATGTAGTCTTCAGGTAACTTTCCTAACGCGACTGGGTTGCTAATTGCTTTCATATTCGGTTCGTATATTTGTGCTTATTGGTTTAGGAGAGTATTCCTAGCTAAGATAATTGAACAATCGCAACATTGTAATGATAGACTGTTCCCGAGTGAAGGTTCCGTACGGGTTAAATCTGTTGCCGCCAACACCTTCCATGATTCCGGCGGCTTGTGCTTGGCCTGTTTGTTGTCTTGCCCATGATGAAATTTCTGCATTGTCGGCAAAGGCAGGGGTTGATTCAGGGAATGGATCGCCGATAGCTTCAGCTAAACGTGACACGATAACAGCTGCCTGTTCACGGTTGAATTGCATATTGGGAGAGAAATTGTTATTGCCCGTGCCGGTTATAATGCCAAGGTATGCGGCTTTTTGTACGTTTACATCTGTGGTGTCGTTGAAAGTTACGCGGCCTGTTATTTCTCTGTCTGTTATAGTTTCGTATATCAGGACAGCTATGGCTGTAAACTCTGCGCGGGTTATGTTATTGGTGTAGTGGTTTTGTAGGGATTGGGGGATGATATCTAATGTGACTGCTTCGACTATGCCATCCCGGGCCCAACTGCTGGCTGTAGCTAGGTTGGGGGCAGTGTCGGTATGAGGTGGCGAGGGTGCAGGGGTTGGTTCTAGAGGTGGCTCTGCTGACAATGGTATTATCTGCACAACGGCAAAAACACCTGCTGATGGCGCTAACGTCCATACATATTCGTCCCCGAAGGTATCTAACCGAAACACCAACTCATACCTTAATACTTCAAATCCATCTGCCTCTATTACTACCTCAAGTACGGGCGGGATATCTACAGAGCCAAACAGTTGCCTAAATCCAACGGCTCGCTCAAGTTCCGCAACGGCGGCGAAAACGGTTAAGGTAAAGCGGCCTGTTGGTGTGGTTGTATCAATATGTTCTTTTAAGCTGATAAATTCAATGCCTTTTTGGGTTAGCTTCTCCACAAGGCCAAGCAAATCCCGGGTGTTACGGGCAAAGCGGCTGATAGATTCTACAACAACTATATCCCCCTGCTGCACTGTATTCATAAGCAATTGAAGCATCGGGCGCTTAGTATCTTTGCCGCTTAATTTCTCTAAAAATATCCGTTCTGACGGAATGCCCCGGCCTTCCATTGCTATAACTTGTCGGCTTTCCTGTTGGTCTTTTGACGATACTCGAACATAGGCGTACTCTTTGATATATATCAGTCCTTTCTTGGCAACATAAAAGCCCGCACGGTTAGGTGGCGGGCTTGCAACGCAGCGGAATTTACATAGGTTTGCATAGGCATTTATCACGGTTACTGCTATAATAAATATGGAAAGGTTGTGGCGTTAAAAATGACAAAGGTAATAAAGCTACTATCGCCAAAGGTGGATATTATCTTCAAGCTACTCTTTGGTGATGAACGTAGTATAGAGATACTGGTTGATTTTTTGAAAGCAGTACTGACTCTTCCTGATGATGAATTTGCAGAAGTCATGATTGTAGACCCTCACCTTCTTAGGGAATATGATGGTGATAAACTCGGCATACTTGATGTAAAGGTTAAAACTCGTACAAAAAAGGTTATTGATATAGAAATTCAAGTTAAAATAAAACCTCACTTTGTTGAGCGGATAGTTTTTTACCAATCTAAAATGGTTACAGAACAAATAGGGGCCGGCAAGGATTTTTCCAAAATCCAAAGGGTTATCAATATCATTATTACAGATGAAAATATCATAGTGGCATATGAAGGTGGCGAAGGTAAATACCACCACCGCATACTCCCCTGTGATGTTGATACTGGCTACCAATTCACGGATATCAAAGAAATAAATATCCTTGAGTTGAAGAAACTACCTAAGACTGATGATGGCTCAAACCTATGGGCTTGGATGAAATTTTTGAATGCCGAAAGCAAGGAGGAGTTAGACATGTTGGTTGCAGAAAGACCCCAAACAAAAATTGGTAAGGCTGTGGCCCGCCTTGAAGAATTGTCCAAAGACGAAAAGGCTAAGATGCTTTATGAATCCCGGCAGATGTTGGAGTGGGATATAAAACTTGGGCAAGATGCGGCAAGAAGTGAAGGAAGTAATGTGCGAGCGGTTGAAATAGCCACAAACCTACTGCGTGGGGGTATGTCCATAGCTGATGTTTCCGCTTATACCGGTATATCATACACGGACGCAGAAACACTTAGTAAATCCATCTAATCCATATCTAAACTGTTGTGTGCCATATGGTATAAAGCCGGAAAAGGTTTATCATTATTGACAAAACCCACTACGCATCATTCAATCTCAACTTGGATGAATATAACTTGCTTTATGTACGAAAAAAGCCCTTGATATACTCCTTAACTGCCAGTTCCGGGTATAGCTTTGGCTTTTTGTTTACCGTAATTTTTATGGAATTTGCGCTAACTATGTAGGTTCCTTCCACACCTTTGGAAATGATATATCCGCTGTTCTCGTCGCCGTTAAATACGCCCTTGGATTCTTCAACCAGTTCCTTTGCTTTTTGCAATGTTGCTTTCAAATCCCCGGGTCTGTCAACTGTAAGGGAAAATGGCATTATTGTTATCCTCCCGCCTTGTATAACTGCAAAGCCTTTGCAGGTATCATCAAAACCCAAGAAGCCTTTATCGGTATCATCAAAACCGAAAACCATTATGTACGCAGCATGTGAGAGCCGGATTACTTAGCCCCCTTCTTCAGAAGGGGGTGGCCCGCAGGGCCGGGGGTTGTTTATAAATTATAGTAATCCTAAGAACTACGGAGGGAATTAAAAATTGCCGCAACCTCAACCCCCGCCGCCTTTGGCGGCACCCCCTTCTAAAGAAGTGGGCTAAAAAGCCGGTTGCTTTTTACATAATTCTGTCATATAATACAGCCATGGACGGCGGTTAACAAAGTTCCGTTAACTGCTAATAAAAACTACGGAGCCGTGATAGTGAATCCACCCACCATCACGGGCCCACAGAGATGCCAACGTCATCGCCTATGAGCACAGGTTTACACCTGCCATCCGCAGCCCGCGTATTATACAATGTTTGGAGTACATCTTCAATAATACACTCCCACCGTAACATGAGGGCATTGTACTAATCGCAGCTACCGGGGCATCAGGCTGTTTAATTTGCGTTTAAGAATTTTTCCATTTGGAGAAACGTCCTTAACCAAGGGCGCCCGGTTTCATGCGGGTTGTGCTTAAAATTGTATTTTAAATTTAACGCACACAGGCGACGATAGGCTTAATCTCTAAGCTTATCTCTCTGTGTGCTTTTGTTTTCCGTCGGCCAAATTTGAATGCCGAGGAGGCAGTAAGATGAAAGTGATAGAAACCCGCGTACGTAAAGTTGACAGCTTGGGGCGTGTAGTTCTCCCTAAAAAGTTTAGGAATACACATAAACTTAATGATGGTGCCCCGGTAGATGTTTTTTTCGACAATGACATCATTATTATCAAGCCGGCAAGCAGCGCCGCAATACTAATTGAGTGCCCTAAAAATGCTGAATATTGTGTTGTTGAAAACGAGTATCCCTGCCCGCCTGGGCATGTTAGCGGCAATGTTAACATTCCCTAATACCTGGGCAGAAGTTCAAAGGCTTTAGCCTTCTTTTTAGCAAAGGGGTGTGGGGGTTGAGGTTTGCACAATTTATATACAACCCCCGGCCCTACGGGCCACCCCCTTCCACGGAAGGGGGCTTTTTAGTTTCTACCATCCGTTAAGTTGTTGACATTGTTCCACGGAAAGGGGGCTTTGTGCTTTTATAGTCTATTCATGTATCCACACGCGCATACCACCGCTTTCCCGGTTGCCCCATGTGTAATATGGTACGGCGTGTAAATTAGCCGGTTTGCTTTCGGGCGGGTGCTGGCTGTATAAGCTTTCGCAGGATGTATTGCGGGTGCCTTCGGCTTCCAACACAACCACATCCCCTATGGAAGGAATATTTTCCTGCCTGGCCGTAAGCTTGCTTCCCCGTGGAAGGCGCAGGGCCGAAAGGTCTGGGCCGTTGTCGGTTTCTTCCAGGCAGTACACCAATGGGCCGCACATCAGCGCTACGCAGCCGGCGTTTGCGCGTACGCGGGTGTTGGCATATACGCGCCTTGGCTCTATTGTTAGGCTTAGGGCTACTTTGTCGCCGGACTGCCAGTTGCGGGTAATGTAGGCATAGCCGTCTTGTAATTCATATTTTGCGGGGCTGCCGTTAATGGTAATGGCCCATTTGCAGCACCACGCCGGGATGCGAACCGCGAAGAAACGTTCCTGGCTTGGGGCTTTGGTTACGGTGTAGCCAATGTTACCGCACCAAGGATAATTAGATTCGCATTCAATTTTCATTTCGGCTTTTTCGCAGTTTGCGGTGCCGCCAAGATACAGGTGGCCGAACACGCCTTTTTCATTCTCGCCCCAGGCATACTGTCCCAGGGAGGTTATCAGCCTGCTTACATTGGGGGGGCAGCAGGCGCAGGTATACCATTCGGGCCGTGTAGGCAGTACATGTCGTTTCCCGGGCACAACGCCGGATATCCCCGGTACAACCTCCAGCGGGTTTACATAAAAGAAGCGCTTACCATCCAGCTGCATACCGGAAAGAGCGCCATTATACAGCTGAAGTTCCATGTTATCGGCATATTCGCTTTTGGGCGTAAGTTCAAGCATATGCCGGGCGAAGAATACCATTGCAATTGACGCGCAGGTTTCCGCGTAAATAGTGTCGTTTGGGAGGTCATAGTCCTTGGTGAATGCTTCCCCGTGATGGGTAGAGCCTATGCCGCCGGTAATGTACATACGCTTATTTACAATGTTTTCCCATAGGTTGCGGCAGGCTTTAATGAGCCCTTGGTCGTTGGTTTCGGCGGCTACTGCTGCCATTCCGGCGTACATGTATACCGCCCGTACAGAATGGCCTACGGCTTCGGTTTGCTCCCTTACGGGCAAGTGATTTTGGGAATATTCGGGGTCTTCTACGCCTCTCCAGTGGTTCCAGCCCCGGCGCTTGATTTCTTCCGCGAAGAAGCTTGGGGACTTTCCGCGTTCGTCCAGGAAATACATAGCGGTTTCTAAATACGATTTTTCGCCTGTTACGTGGTACAGTCGTGTAAGGGCCAGTTCTATCTCCTGGTGGCCGGGGATGCCTTGGGTTTTGCCATGGCCAAAGCGCTGGCAGATTAAATCGGCTTTCTTACGCATGATGTTTAGCAGATTGTCTTTGCCTGTGGATTCATAATACGCCACAGCGGCTTCTATCATGTGCCCGGCGCAATATAGTTCGTGACACTCTTGCAGGTTTTGCCATTTGCGGTCCGGCTCTTTTACTATGAAATAGGTGTTTAAGTAACCGTCCGGCTGTTGTGCCCGGCCTATTATATCTATTACCTCGTCGGCCTTTTTCACAAGTTCCGGGTCCGGGCGTACGTGCAGGGCGTAGGCTACGGCTTCCAGCCATTTTGCTACGTCACTATCTTGGAATACCATACCGTGGAATTCCCCTTTGGCGTCGCCGGCGGCTATGCGGAAGTTTTGGATTGCGTGGCTTTTTTCCGCCCCCGGCACTTGGTCTTCCAGGATGTCTTTCTGGTACGGGAGTACTACGTCGATAACCCGGTTTTGCAGTTCGGACCAAAACCCGTCGTTAATTGTTACGTTCCCTAAAGGCAGTGCTTGCTGTACTTTTACAGACATTGTGTCCCTCCCTATATGTTGCTGTTTTGTTAGCATACATATCATGTCCAAATTCCTTTGTCAATGACTTATAGCAATCTCAAAAAAGTGGCGGTAGTTTTAAAAAAAGACAAATTTAACTTGACGATGTATATACATGCCGGATATACTATATTGAAAGGAGTTGATAAAGTGCAAGAATCAACGGTTGTGTCCCAGTGGGGCAATAGCAAAGGTATTCGTATGCCTGTGGAGGTTTCAAGAAAAGCGCAAATTGAACTTAACGATAGGTTGTTTTTTGAAGTAGATGAAAACAAAAGAGTCATTTTAACAAAGACACCAACGCCAAAACAAGGTACACTGGAGTATCTTTTCAAAGACTATAACGGCGACATGTTTCAGACAGAGTTAGTTGATTTAGGTGAACCGGTGGGGAATGAAAAATGGTAGATGGCATTCCTATACAGGGAGATATAATTAAAATCAATCTTAACCCAAAGCAAGGGCATGAACAGAGCGGCTATCGCCCTTATATTTGTTTAAGCAATAAGATTATAAGTGACATAGCCAATAGTGCTGTATTTGCCCCCATAAGCAGCACTATGCGCAATTATCCGCTGTATATCAAGTTGCAAGGCACAAAAACAACAGGGTCTGTATTGCTTGACCAAGTTGTCACGATAGACTATAACGCCAGAAATTTTGAGTTTGTAGAGAGTGTTCCTGCAAATGTGATAAACGAACTTTTAGCAAAGGTTATTTTGGTGTTTCAGCCAAATTAGGAGATAATTAAAGAAGTGAAAACGCACGAAGCCCCCTTCTATAGCGAACGCGCTTGAGAAGCCCGCTCAGACTACGCCAAAAAACGCATTGGTGCATTGCGATTTTCTGGCTTGCTTCGCGGTTCTCAAGTGCGTTCGCTATAATAAGAAGAGGCTTCGTGCGTTTGCTTTGTCAGCTATAGCGATTTCGTTTGAAATTGGGCTTCAGACTGCGCCGAAAAATGCATTGAAGCGTTGCATTTTCCGGCTTGCTTCAGCCCATTTCAAATCGAAACGCCTATATCACAACCTACATATCCCGTAACCTTATTCACTCATCGCACGTATTACATGCAGCGCCATCATCAATTGTATATCCTCGGCAAGTTCCAAATGTCCTATCATACGGCTTAAAGCTTCTTCCATTTCTATTTCTATATCCGGCGGAACGCCAACCATATGTATAGGTGTACCGCTTGGGGGGAAGTACTCCGCAACAGTTGTTTTAACGGCACTGCCGTCGGCCAGTGGGTATAAATGCTGCACTATGCCCTTGCCAAAAGTCTGCTCGCCTACCAGCACCCCCGCCCCTGTATCCCTTATGGCACCGGCCAAAAGTTCCGACGCGCTGGCACTGCGGCCGTTAATAAGCACAACTAGGGGCAGGCCCAGATAGTCGGCATCGGCATTGTAATCTACCCTATGCCCGTCTGCATCTATTACATATGTTATGACCCCTTCGGGCACAAAATAGTTAGTTATATATGTCACAACATACAGCACGCCACCGGGGTTATTGCGTACGTCCAGGATGATTGCGGTCTTGCCCCGGTCGGATAAATCTGCCATGGCCTCCCTAAACTGGGGCTTTGTGTTCATGTTAAAGCCCTCTAGGCGGATATATCCAATATTGCCGGGCATCATTTCATGAAACACCGTAGGGATAGCCTGCTGTGCGCGTATTATGGTTACTTCAAAGTTTCGGTCTTCATCCGGCCTTAGAATTGTAAGTATAACCGGCGAGCCTTCCGGCCCTTTTATACGGTTAAAAACATCTTCGGTAGAGCGCCCGGTCATGTCTATTCCGTCTACTTTTATTATTTGGTCCCCGGGCAAAATCCCGGCCCTGGCTGCCGGCGAGTCTCTGAAGGGGTTGATTATGGTTACATTGCCGCTTTCTGTGTCCATTATTGCTTGTACGCCAATGCCTACAAAATCCCCTTCGTTGCGCAGGCGGAATGCCTCGTGGGCCAGCCTATCGAAATATTGTGTATAAGGGTCGCCTACACCATCTAAAAACCCGCGATACATATTTTCCAGCATCTCATTTATATCCAGTGGCATAATCGAGACATCGTTAAGCAAGGAATAAATTTCTAAAATTTTGCGGTTAGGGTCCCGTCCGTCCCAGCGTACATGCCTATTGTATGCGTTGTATCCGAAAACGCTGATTATCATTAGAAGAATGCCTGCGGCAAGGCCTATCGCAAATGATTTTTTGTTGTCCATAATCCCCTCCGGTTAAATACGCGGCTCGTAATACGCCGTTTCTTCATTTATATGTACACATATTACGAAATATAGCTAAGTTGGGCTGTTTCTGCAATTCAAATATATGCCGGAAATGGGATGCAAATTATTGGCAAATAAATTAATGTAGAAATTTGTCGAAATTTGCGTTAAAAAAGACTTGTTCTTCCAGCGTTTACCATATATAATATAGATATGGCAGTAATTTACAAATAATTTCCCTTTGCAAGGTACACAAATTATATCACACAGGAGGAAGGAAATGGGAGAGAAAAAGATTACCGTATTAATGGCGGACGACAACAAGGAGTTTTGCGATGTAATTACCAATTACATGGAAAAGTACAGCGACCTAGAGGTAGTAGGCGTTGCCTACGACGGGATGGAGGCCTACCAAAAAATCCAAGAACTAAAACCCGATGTAGCAATAATAGACGGCGTAATGCCAAAGCTAGACGGTTTAGGGGTACTGGAAAAGTTAAATCTAAACACGCCCCAGCCCTATGCGCCAATATGTATAATTCTATCGGCCATAACCCAGGACAAAATAACACAAAAAGCCATAGAACTTGGGGCCGAGTATTATATTGCAAAACCCTTTGACCTAGAGGCATTGGTATCACGTATCCGCCAGCTGAAAGAGCAGCTAAGGAGCCCGGCCCACCAAACAATAGGCGCACGTAACATCAAGAACCGGTCATTAAGCCTGGAGACAAAAATCACCGCCATATTGCATGAAATAGGCGTACCGGCCCATATAAGAGGCTACCACTACATGCGCGAGGCCATACTAATGGCGGTAGATGACCTGGATGTATTAAACTTCATAACCAAGGAACTCTACCCCACAATAGCCAAAAAATGCAACACAACCGCCAGCCGGGTAGAGCGGGCTATCCGCCACGCAATAGAAGTAGCCTGGAGCCGCGGCAAGGTAGATGTTATAGACAGCCTGTTCGGGTATACAATTAATAACCACAAAGGCAAGCCTACCAACAGCGAGTTTATTGCCCTTATTGCAGATAGGCTTAGGTTGGAACTTAAGGCCAGCTAGGGGTTGATTTATATATCCTATATAGGGGGTTTTTACGAGGACTTTGGTATACTTTTGTATCAAAGCCGCAATAAACCCCCTTATTTTCTTTGCCGCAGGAACAATGCAAAATTTGACACAGTAACACGATAATTGCATAATGTGAAGGGAGTTTCCCCAATTTATACAAACGAAGAAACAAAATTTTATGCCGCAAGCAATGGCGGCATAGACTAAGGGGCAGTCAAATGTTTCATATAATTGTAAACCCAATAGCCGGGAAAGGGCGGACGCTTGAAAAGCTACCGCTTTTGACCCGGCTTTTTGACGCCCATAAATTGCAATACGAAGTACTGATAACCCAAGCCATAATGGATGCATACCACAAGGCCAAAGCCGCGTACCTTACGGGAAGCAGCGGCATAATAGGCATAGGCGGCGACGGCACTATTCAAGAGATTGCCGCAGGTATGTATGCCGCCGCGCCTGAGGGGATTGCCGTGCCCCTTGGCATATTTCCGGGAGGCAGCGGTAACGATTTTGTTATGACTTTAGCCGGAGGCAAGGCCCAGGCGTTGGCAAGATATAAGGGAAAAAACACAGAGGCTTCTGTAGAGGATTTTTTTACGGCAGTACGCACAAACCGTACAACCGGCGTAGATTTAATTACCGCAAACGGTATGGCGTTTCTTAATATAGGCAATATAGGGTTGGATGCCCGGGTGGTGCGCAATGCCGTTGCCTTAAAGCAGCGGTATGGGCGCTATGCTTATGTTGCGGCGGTGTATAAAAGCATTGCCCGGCATACAAATATGCCCCTGAATATTGAGATAGACGGAAAGATACACACAGGGGATTATACCCTTGTGGCTGTATGTAACGGGCAGTACTATGGCGGAGGCTTGCATATATGCCCCGATGCTAAGCTTGCGGATGGTAAAATCACATTATGCTTGGCCAAGGCCATGAGTCGCCCAAAGACAATGACAATCTTCCCGTACCTGGTGGCAGGTCAGCATCACCGGCTTAGGGCCGTTAGCTTTGTTGAATGTGAAGAAGTGTGTATCAATCTTGCAAAAGGCGCAGAGAGTCTAAGCTTAGACGGTAATCTTTATGAGGTAACAGGCCAAAGTGGAGGCGGGTTTACAGAAGAAGAGCGGCGGTTTCTTTCACCCCATAAGCTTCCCGGCGCCGAAAAAGGCCAAATGCGCTTTAAAATTATGCCCAGTGCGATTAGAATATTCATATGAAAACTACAAACCAATATTTTAACGAAAACCCCGCCGCCCTAACCCAAGAACGGACTTTGCAGCTTAGCATCTTTGGCATGGAGTTCCGCTTCCTGGCCAATAACGGCTTGTTCTCCTGTGATAAAGTAGATGCCGCGTCCATTATTCTATTGGAAAACATCCCGCCACTAGCCGGGCGGTTGCTGGACTTGGGCTGCGGGTACGGCACAATTGGGATTGTACTGGCAAGAAAGAATGCCATAAACCTTACCATGAGCGATATTAACCGCATAGCCCTGCAATACGCCGCAAGAAACGCTGCGCTAAACCAAGTTGAGGCCGAATGTATCCATTCAGACGGGTTTGAAAATCTGGAAGGCAAATACGATAACATAGTGCTAAACCCGCCTATCCACGCGGGTAAGGAGGTTATGTACCGGCTGTATACCGGGGCGGCGGCCCATTTGGCCCCCGGTGGGGCGCTGTATATCGTTATCCACAAGAAACACGGGGCGGAAAGCACATTAGAAGCGCTAAAAGGGCTTTTTCATGAGTGCATAACCCTGTATAAAAAGAAAGGGCTGTATGTGTTACAGTGCAGTAAAATCAGGTAGTGAAATGCCTAATAACAACACGAAATACACAGGCAAGCCAAGCTCCCTTCTAAAGGGGGCATTGTAGGCGGAGCCGGTTTTGATACTAATGGTAAACCTTTTCCGGCTTTGATGATACCGACAAAGGCTTCCACGGAAGGGGGCTTGGGTAGCTTCATCCGGTTTTGATGATACCGACAAAAGCGATTTTCATGCTTGGTTGGTGACGGATATCGCCCGTAATGGGCGGATAGGAGGTAAGTGTGAAAAATAATGTGAATAACTTTTTCATGAACAATTTGTGCCGAAAGGAATGGTGTCATATATGAAAGCACTAATCCTAGGCGGAACAAAATTCATGGGCGTGCACCTGGTAAACCAGCTGCTGGCCGCAGGCCATGACGTAACCATAGCAACCCGTGGCAAAACCCCAGACAACTTCGGCAACAAAGTAACCCGCCTAATAATAGACCGCCAAGACCCGGTAAGCCTAGAAGCCGCGTTAAAAGGCAAACATTACAATGTAGCAATAGATAACATAGCCTACTCCTCAAACGACGTAAAATACCTGCTTGACAACCTCAACACAGAAAATTACATCCAAACATCAACAGTATCCGTATACGCTCCAAACTTCCGAATGAACATGCGCGAGGAAGAGGTAGATACCAAAACCCTCCCCCTAAAATGGTGTAACTATGAAGACGCCACTTATGACGAAGCCAAGCGCCAAGCCGAAGCCGCACTATTCCAGGCCTACCCCGCCCAAGAATCCGCAGCGGTAAGATTCCCATATATCTTCGGCAATGACGACTACACAAAGCGCCTGTACTTCTACATCGAAAATATCTTCCGCCAGCATCCAATGCATATAGATAATCTTTCGGCCCGCCTTTCCTTTATCAACTCCCAGGAGGCCGGGCAATTTCTGGCGCACGCCGCCACCAGCCACATCCAAGGCTATGTAAACGCCGCAAGCAGCGGCACAATATCCCTGGAAGAAATAATACGCTACACCCAAAAATTAACCTCGAAAACAGCTATAATAGATGAAACCGGTACCCCCGGCCCCCTAAATACTGCGCCAAACTTCAGCCTAGACACAACTAAGGCCACAACCAGCGGCTTCGCCTTTGAAAATATAGACGCCTGGGTATACCCCCTTATAGACCGCTGGGTTAGCGAACTAAAGGGCCAATAAACCATATGTCTTTAGGGCTAGATTATCCTGCACCTGTTATAGCCTATTTTCTTATTATAGGTGGGATATTTTGCATTGCGGTATTTATTAGCACTGTTTTTGCATTTATCTTTTTTGTTGTTCACGCATTCATAAAAAACGCCATTGCAAGGCTCATTGTTACACAAATTGCTGAAATTGCGGCTATGCCGTTTTATATGCAAATTTTTGCACACATTGGTAGTAATGATGTGTTATTTTATTTCGGGGCACATGACTTTTTTACGGCAAACTTTTTGTTTCGCCTGTTTAATATTTTGGCTTTGGGGTATTGGGTCAGGAAGCATATCGACGATGTTTTCCTTAGCGATAATAAAAACCCAAAAACCGAAGTTTTCGGGCGTGTGCTTTCGCTGGTAGTGCTAATACTCTGGCAAATTTCATTTTTACTGGGGTTCGAGTTTTTTATTATTTTTCCAACTGGATAGCAGCACCTGCAAATTCAAATAACAGGGCGACGAAGCTATAGGGCTAAGGAACCGAAATTCCGGCAACTTCTATATTATGCGTAAGGAGATTATGAAAATGAACAACGCTAAGATAGAAAACATCATAGGCAACGCCCTTTCTGCCATAATTGCGCCAATCTTCGCATATGGCTCCATGCTTGCCGTATTATCAGCGACGTTGCTGATATTTGCAGGTTGCACATCTTCCGCAGTTCCCATTATGGGGATTGAAACCCTTCCAGTGCCCGTACTTGAAGCAGATACTTACCAATATGACAGTGATACACACCATATCATCTGCGATGCAACGCCTAATGAAGATGAGGAATATATGTTCTGTGACGCAGCGCCTCATCAAGGAGAATCCACGCCACCTCAAGAGCAATATCCACACCCGGAAACAATAAGCCTCCTTCTAGGCGACACGTTGCTGTTTAAGGATATAGAAGCAACCTTGGGCAACAAAATTGAGTTTGTTTCATACGAAAATGGGCAGTATTTGTATATTCCCATAGTTATTAAAGACTTGATAGATAGGCCCCATTATTTAAACACGAATCTTTGGCAGTTGATGGATGCGGTGTATTATAAGCCTTTTGATGTTTACCCAAATTGGACCAGGTGGCACAGCCCGGGTTGTGATGAAATCCATTCAGCTTTTTTGATGCGAAGCGTGGACGCCTATGCTAAAACACATATCCGGCTTTCCTATAACGCAGACGGGGTATATACCTTGCAATTTAACTTGAGGGAAGATGGTTGGAACACCGCAATTATAAAAGTATTTGAGTTGTCACTTAATATCGTGTGGCCAGAGGACTATAAAACAATAGTAATTGAAAATATTCCCGGGCGCATGGGCGAACCTTTTCGGATTGGTAATTTCCAAGCAGTTATAGAATCGGACTTTCTCCTTGATTCGGATGAACTTCAAACTATAGGCATACATTTGTTTCCGGCCACATTAACCAACATAGGCTCGGAGCCGGAATGCCTTTCATCCTTGGAGTTTGCAAGATTAAATTGTAATAGCGGATACCCAATGCCCATATCCCGCCTTTATTTTGAAGGTGATTATATTCCGTTATCCAAGATGCCGGTGCTGTATCCGGGTACGCAGGTGGATTTTCATATACCCGTTGAAGCCTTTGTGTGTGAAAATACCGCTTGGTATCGGTCATTCCGGCTAACCGAAAGGATAGCCGATTATGGCAATAATCATATTACCGTCAGACATTATTATTTTGACATATATGTAAGAGGCAGTTGGCAGTAAGCCAATACACAATTGAAAGGGGAATATACATGTCCAAACTACCATCTCTGGTAAACCAAACCACCGTAAACACCTTGCGCTTCCTAAGCGTGGAAGCCATCCAACAAGCCAAAAGCGGCCATCCCGGCCTGCCAATGGGTGCCGCCCCAATGGCCCTTGCACTATGGGGCACCATGAAGCACAACCCCAAAAACCCTAACTGGCCGGACCGGGACCGGTTTGTGCTGTCTGCCGGGCATGGCTCTGCGCTGCTGTATAGCCTGTTGCATGTTTTTGGCTATGGCCTAACAACTCAGGACTTGAAAGCCTTCCGCCAAACAGGTTCCGCCACACCGGGCCACCCGGAATACGGCCATACCGCCGGCGTGGAAGTAACCACCGGCCCCCTGGGCCAAGGCATAGCCAATGCCGTAGGCCTTGCATGGGCGGAAAACTACCTGGCGGCCAAGTTCAACAAGCCCGACGCAGCACTGGTTGACCACTACACTTACGCCCTATGCGGGGACGGCTGCCTTCAAGAAGGCGTGGCAGCGGAAGCAATTTCCCTTGCAGGGACGCTAAAGCTAGGCAAGCTGATTCTGTTATACGACTCAAACGACATTACAATAGAAGGCGGCACAGATATCTCCTTTACCGAAGACGTAAAAGCCCGCTTTACCGCCAGCGGCTGGCATGTACAGTATATAGAAGACGGCAACGACATGGCCGCAATCGCCGCTGCATTAGATAAAGCCAAGGCCGAAACCGGCAAACCCTCTCTAATAGAAATTAAAACCGTAATAGGCTACGGCGCACCAAAGCAAGGTACCGCCGCAGTCCACGGCTCGCCCCTGGGGGACGAAGGTATCCAAAAGGCAAAGGAAGCCCTGGGCTGGCACCATACGGAAAGCTTCCATGTACCACAGGAAGTAAAAGACGCCGCCGCAAGCTGGCTATCATCCGCCCAATCTGCCGAAGATGCATGGCAGAAGCTGGCCGCCAACTACAAACAAGCCCATCCGGCCTGCTGGAAGGCCTGGGAAGACTGGCACGCCAACAAGCTGCCGGAAAATTTCTGCAACCTGGAAGCAACCTTCGGGGAAGCTTTCGGCCCGGAAACTGCCCTCGCCACCCGCGCATCATCCGAGCGGATACTGCAAAGCCTTTCCAAGCTGGCACCCCAGCTAATAGGCGGCTCCGCAGACCTGGCACCCTCCACCCTTTCCATTATGAAAGACCGGGAAAGCTACAGCCCAGCCACCCCCACAGGCTCTAACCTGCACTTTGGTATCCGGGAACACGCAATGACCGCAATAGCCAACGGAATGGCCGCACACGGCGGGCTGCGCCCCTATGTGGCAGGTTTCTTCGTATTCAGCGACTATATGAAGCCCGCAATGCGGCTTTCAGCACTTATGCACCTGCCGGTGATATATATTATGACCCACGATTCAATCGGGGTAGGGGAGGACGGCCCCACCCACCAGCCTATCGAGCAATTGGCCTCGTTACGTTCCATTCCCGGCTTCTGGGTATTCCGCCCCTGCGACACCCGTGAAACAGCCGCCGCATGGGCTCGGGCCCTAACCCGCAACGACGGGCCAACGGCCTTGGTGCTTTCCAGGCAAAACCTGCCCCTATTACCGGGCACAGGTGAAGGCGCATACAAAGGCGCTTACGTCCTATCCGACGCTGTTAACCCCGCCACCGGTCAGCCGGATATCCTGCTAATGGCCAGCGGTTCGGAAGTAGAGTTAATAGTGGGTGCCCAAGCCGACTTAAAAGAACAGGGTATCCATGCAAGGGTAATAAGCGTACCATGTATGGAAATCTACAACGCCCAAGACGATGCCTATAAGGAAAGCGTTATGCCCAAAGCCGTACGCCCAAGGTTGGCGGTTGAAGCTGCCAGCAGTTTCGGCTGGCATAAATACACGGGCCTTGATGGTGACGTAATAGGAATAGACGGCTTTGGCGCGTCTGCCCCGGCTGGGGAGTTATTTAAAGCCTATGGCTTTACTGCCCAGCATGTTGTAAGCAAGGCTAAGGAACTCATAGCAAACTAAGCATCCTGTAATTAATCAAAAGTCCCCGCCTTGGGATTATATATGCCAAAGGCGGGGGTATTTCTAGACCCAATGACAATATATCGCCCAGACGATGATCACTCATATGATGAAGAACGTGAAATTGTTATTGGATTCAGTAGCATGGCTCGTATACTTTTTGTCTGCTCTTGTGAACGAGAAAACGGTGATATTATCCGAATAATTTCTGCAAGAAAAGCAAAGTCTGATGAAATAGCAGAATGGAGGAAAGAGAACGATGAAAACTGATAAAAAATGGCGAGGCCACCCGCTACAAGAAAGAATAGATAGAGGCGAGGTGCAGTTAATAGACCACCTGGATATACCCGAAACTGATTTTCTTGCAAAAATTGCAGTGCTTGAACCGGAGGAGCAAGAAATTGCAATATGGGCAAGGCAAAAGAGGCTTAAGTTGTCGCAAAAGGGTAAAAAAGAGGCTGTTTAGACAAATGTAACGCCCTATCAGCAAATCGGCCCCGCATCCTCATGGCAGGGGTGAGGCAGAAACCGGAGGCATGAAATGAAGGCTACTGATTTATATAATCACCTGGAAAAGGATTTTTACAGGCAAGGCATGTCAGACAATTGGTTTAACTACATGGGCGCCCTTGAGGCGTATCTTTGTGATAACTTCAAGCAGCGAAGCATTGGCGTAATGTGTGACTTTGCCCTGGAGGTTAACAAGGTTTATACGGCTGTATTTCCTTCGGATAATGTATTAACCAAAGTTTTAGATGAGGGAACCAGCGACGCAATGCTGTTTCTGCATCATGCATCATCATGGGATTTGGGTAAAACCCCCGGCCAGGCATTTCATCAAATGAACCCTAAACTACTTGACCAGTTAAAGGAAAGACGTATTTCGCTATTTTGCTTTCACGCACCACTCGATGCCTTTGGCGAATATTCAACCGGCAAAACATTGGCCGACGCGCTTGATATAAAAATCGAAAAGCTGTTTTGTGAATACTCAGGGTCATTGATTGGGGCAATAGGAACAACAAACTGCAAAGATGTACATGAGTTAAGCAATCAATATTCCCATGCAGTAGGGCATGAAACCAAGCTATACCATTATGGCGATGCCGCGATAGCTAATGGTCAAGTTGCCGTTGTTGCAGGAGGCGGTTGCGACGCGCCTATTATCCGCGAGTTGGTTGGAAGCGGCGTTAGCAATTTTATAACCGGCTTAACAGCAATAACTGATTATTCAAAAGAGGCCCATGAACTGGCAAAGGCAAACAATATAAACCTTTTAGGCGGAACCCACTATTCATCTGAGAAATTTGCCTGCATTGCAATGTGCGGCTACTTTAGCAAGTTACGGCTCGCGTCTGAATTTATTAGCGATATACCCTGCCTTCACGATTTGTAGGAAATTGAGGTGATTCCTATGCAAGAAGATGAAAAACTTAAAAAGGACGAGAAATGGGATTTTGCAGATTACGCCTTTACAATAACAGGTATAATTGTTGGGGTACTATTGGTAGTTCCGGAACTACTGGAATCTATATTTGAAATTAGTATCCTAGGCGGAAGCCTGGGTAACGCATTTCCAGAGTTGACAGAGTATGAATCAAATACATGGACACTTAACCAGCTTAGGGCGCTGTCGCCTATGTTATTTCTTTTAACCACAACCATTGTTTTTTTCAAAGAAGCCATTGACGCAAGAAAAACAGGCGGCTACAAAGGCTCAATGTTTACACACACTTTTGAATCTTTGTTTGAAGAATCAATTTATATGGCAATTACCACCATTATGGTGTATAGTGCAGTCCTTGCAGGTGTAATGTATGCATCATGGCTGGCCGGGCCTATTACATGGGTTTTATTTATTTTTATATTCCCGCTGGTAAGGAAGAAAGACGAAGGTGCGGAAAAAACCAGTATCCCGTGGTTATTATTGCTTGTATTAATAGCCGGGATTGTTGCCGAAGTTATAATGGGGGGATGGGTTGCGTTTCCGCTTTCATGGCTTCTTATTTGCGCGTTTAAACTTATTGGCACTATATATGAAAACGACCGGTCTATTGATACGGTTTTTAATATTTTGTATTATGCGTTTTCTGTTATTCTTATGGCAGTAGGAATCGGTTTTGATTTTTGGATTGCCTCGTGGACGGCATTTCCAATTGCTGTATTTATTTGTTGGGTGATAAAGAAGTTTTACAGAGATAAACCCACCACCACATGAAGCGAATTAATTCGAAATCAGCCCCGACTGTCGCCGAAAATACGTAGAAGCGTTCGCATTTTCGGCTCAGGCGGGACTGTTTCTCATTTAATTCGCTGTAAAAGGAGGAGAAAATGACCCACCAGCACATTCTGACCCCTAACGCCCCCAGCCTTGGCTTCGGCGCAATGCGTCTGCCGGATGTGGATCTAACCAACAAAATGATAGACACTTACATGGCCGCCGGCTATAACTATTTCGACACCGCCTACGCATACGAAGGCTCCGAAGAGCAGTTAAAAAACACCCTAATAAAACGCCACCCCCGAAACAGTTATATGATAGCCAACAAGCTGCCCCCCTGGGAGGTAAAATCCCCAAAAGACCGCAACAAACTCCTAAAAGAATCCCTAAAACGCACGGGGCTGGATTATTTCGACTTCTATTTAATGCACTCCCTATCCGACAGCCGGGAGAAGCATATAGACGAAATGGAAATCTTCCAATGGGCCTTCGAGCAAAAAAGCCGAGGCTTATTAATGCATGTAGGCTTCTCCTTCCATGGCTCCACCCCATATCTGGAGCGCCTGCTTACCCGCTACCCGGAAGTAGAGTTTGTAATGCTACAGCTAAACTATATAGACGTGCTGCGGGGCCATGCCGGCCAGTGGCAAGACCTAGCCCTAAAACACAACAAGCCTATAATAGTAATGGAGCCGATAAAAGGCGGCTCCCTAGCAAGCTTGCCCGCCCCGGCGGAAGCCCTGTTAAAAGCCTATGACCCAACCCGCTCCGTGGCATCGTGGGCTATGCAGTATGCCGCAACGCTGGAAGGTGCAACTTGCACACTTAGCGGAATGTCAACCCTAGAGCAGGTAGAGGACAATCTAAAAACCTTCGCCAACCTAAAGCCCCTAACAGCCGAAGAAAAAGACCTGTTGGAAAATGTGCTAATAGAAATGAGCAAGGTATCCAACATTGCCTGCACAGCCTGTAAATACTGCCACAAGTACTGCCCCCATGGTATAGACATTGCCACCAGCTTCTCCTTATACAACGAACTAAAGCGTGGCAGCGCCCAGTGGAACCGCCAAATGCTATACGGCCTGCTAGACCCTAAGCCCGACATGTGCTCGTCCTGTGGCCTATGCATGGAGCACTGTCCGCAGCAATTAGATATCCCCGAAGGATTAAAAGATGTAGCGAAGGAATTTAGCCAGTAGGCATATATTTCATAGGAAACGAAATCGCTATACAGTACAAAACCGGGAAAAGGTTTATCATTATTGACAAAACCGCCTATTGTGATAACCAGCGATAGGAGAAACTTCCAAAAACTCCCGTAAAACCCCAAAAATGCAAGCTACAAAGAAAAATCCTGCATATTCCAGCCAAAATCGCTCCAAAACCATCCAAAACCACCTGCAATCCCTCAAAACAGCATTTGCATAAACAATATACCAATACTAAACTATTCAGGCGTTAGCACTCATCAAATTAGAGTGCTAACAAGCATCAGAGGCAATAACTTTCACTAATAAAACCCACATAAGGAGGAACACCATGAACCTAAAGCCACTAGGCGACCGCGTAGTAATCAAGCAACTAGAAGCGGAAGAAACCACCAAATCCGGCATAGTACTACCCAGCCAATCCAAGGAAAAGCCCCAGCAAGCCGAAGTAATAGCAGTAGGCCCCGGCGGCGTAGTAGACGGCAAGGAAATTAAAATGGAAGTAAAACCCGGCGACAAAGTAATCTATTCAAAATACGCCGGCACAGAAGTTAAGGTAAATGATGACGAACTAATCATCGTAAGGCAAAACGACATTTTGGCGATAGTACAGTAGGAGGAATAATACATGGCAAAGCAAATCAAGTACGCCATAGATGCGCGTACAGTGTTAGAAACCGGCGTTAACAAGCTGGCCGACACAGTAAACATCACCCTAGGCCCCAAAGGCCGCAACGTGGTGCTAGACAAGAAATACGGCACGCCCCTAATCACCAACGACGGCGTAACAATAGCCAAAGAAATAGAACTGGAATGCCCCTTCGAGAACATGGGCGCCCAATTAGTAAAAGAAGTAGCCACAAAAACCAACGATGTAGCCGGCGACGGTACCACCACCGCCATAGTGCTGGCTCAAGCCATGGTAAGGGAAGGCCTTAAAAACATCGCTGCCGGTGCAAACCCAATAATCCTAAGAAACGGTATGCAAAAAGCCACCGATGCCGCCGTAGCAGCAATCCAGGGCATGACACAAAACGTAGACGGCAAAAACCATATTGCCAAGGTAGCGGCAATCTCAGCCGGCAACAAAGAAGTAGGCGACATGGTAGCCGAAGCTATGGAGAAAGTCTCCAGCGACGGTGTAATCACCGTAGAAGAATCCAAAACCATGAACACCGAGCTTGAACTGGTAGAAGGTATGCAATTTGACCGTGGCTACCTGTCCGCATATATGTGTACAGACATGGAAAAAATGGTAGTTCAAATGGAAAGCCCCTATATCCTTATCACCGACAAAAAAATCTCCACAGTACAAGAAATTCTTCCGTTATTAGAGCAAGTTGTACAAACCGGTGCAAAACTGGTAATCATAGCCGAAGACGTTGAAGGTGAAGCCTTAACAACCCTTGTGCTAAACAAACTTCGTGGCACCTTCAACTGTGCGGCAGTAAAAGCTCCGGGCTTCGGTGACCGCCGCAAAGCCATGCTTGAAGATATAGCTATTTTAACCGGCGGGCAAGTAATCTCCTCCGAATTGGGCTTAGAACTTAAAGAAGCCACTCTGGAATCTCTAGGCCGTGCTAAAAACGTAAAAATTGAAAAAGAAAATACCATTATCATAGATGGTGCAGGCAGCAAAGCCGAAATAGACGCCCGCGTAGCCCAAATCAAATCTCAAATAGAAGAAACCACATCTGAGTTTGACAAAGAAAAACTACAAGAGCGCCTTGCCAAACTGGCAGGCGGTGTAGCCGTAATAAAAGTAGGCGCCCCTACGGAAACTGAACTAAAAGAAAAGAAACTCCGCATGGAAGACGCCCTATCCGCTACCCGTGCGGCAGTAGAAGAGGGTATAATCTCCGGTGGCGGAAGCGCATATATCCACGCTGCGCCAAAAGTGCAAACTGTACTTGACGAACTAACCGGCGATGAAAAAACCGGCGCCCAAATCGTCATGAAATCCCTGGAAGCCCCTGTTCGCCAAATAGTATGTAACGCCGGCCTTGAAGGCGCGGTAGTAGTTGACGCCCTAAAAGGCAAGGAAAAAGGCATAGGTTTCGATGTACTAACCGAGAACTTCGTAAACATGGTAGAGGCCGGTATCATAGACCCAACCAAGGTAACCCGCACAGCCTTGCAAAACGCAACCAGCGTTGCCGCAACCTTGCTTACAACCGAAGCCGTAGTAACCGATATTAAAGAGCCAGAGCCCCCAATGCCCCCAGGCGGCGGCGGTATGGGAATGATGTAGTTTAAAGCTTACGATGTAATATAAGAAGCTGTGTTCATGGAAACCGAAGCCGTCATGGCAGCGTTTTCCATGAACACAGCTTTTTTGTTATGATTTTGGATGGAGTGGATATCATGGAATGTAAGCCTAGCCCATTGGTTGGAAGCATAATAACTTTTGGCAAATATGACTGGTTAGTACTGGACATTAGCAAGGGGAATACCCTGCTGATAAGCAAAGACATATTGGAATTAGGCCAGTATCATAAAGAGTTTGCAGAGGTAACATGGGAGCAGTGCACCCTTCGCAGGTATCTAAACAGTAGGTTCTTGATGGCTTTTCCCCCAGGCGACAGGGCCCGGATTATCGAAACTCGCATAATCAACCTACACAACCCGCAAAGTCCTCACTTTAGCAGGTTTAGCATCAAGCATACGAAAGATTTTATTTTTCTGTTAAGCTTGGATGAGGTAAAAAGATTCTTCCCTACCAATGAGGACCGGAAAGCCAGTTATAAAGGTACATACCATTGGTGGTGGTTACGTTCGCCTGGTGAAAACTATCGCCAAGCCGCATTTATTAAGGACCTTGGCTACGAGGGTAACTATGCACATGGTGCAATAGGCGCACACGGCAAAAGGGTTGCCCAAGACGGCGGGGGGATTCGCCCGGTGATGTGGGTGAAATTGCTATAGAAAAGGCTGTAGCCAACCAGTGTGAAGCTGGCGCTACAGCCTTTTTGTTGTGTTGCTATGAGATTGCAATAGCAGGCAAGATTACGGATGCCTTGGCGGCTTAACATTAACATCGGGGCTTATTTCTCCGGTGATTTTGCCATGTTGTTCTTCAAATTGGGCTATATTTTGGCGGACTAGAACCAATACATGACTGTTGACAGAGCGTCCTTCATATTCAGCGACATATGCGATTTTATCTAGCATTTCTTTGGGAAAGCGGATAGCAACACCCTTAACAGTCATTAAACACCTCTATTAGTTATGCCGTATATTCATTTTAAAACCATTATGTGAAAGAAATGTAAAATGGTTATGCAGCATAGCTATATTCTTTTGAGACGAGGTGTTTAAATGCGCATAGCAGTAATTGGCTCAAGGCGTTTAACAGTAAAAAACTTATGAAAATACTTGCCGCCCGGTACTTTTGAAATAGTATCAGGTGGCGCAAAGGGTGTAGATGCATCAGCAAAAGAATACGCAATCGCTAATGGTATTAAGCTGGTAGAATTCCTACCAGAGTATGAAAAATACGGCAAATTTGCTCCGCTAAAGCGGAATTTTCAAATAATACAATATGCCGATTTAGTAATTGCATTTTGGGATGGGAATAGTAGTGGCACAAAGTCTGTGATTGATAATTGCAAAAAGCTTGGGGTTCGTGTAATGATTGTGAGATATGACAAGACAGGCGATGTGATGGAGGAATTATTGTAGAACATTGAAATTGGTTATAGTATAATGCCCGAAGGTAAAGCATTGATTTACAAGGATGTGTGCAATGAAAATAGAATCTCTAAAAATTGATTATTCCCAGCTGATGGACTTACGCATAGACTTCGCCTTTAAGCTGCTTTTTACACGGGGCAACCCACGCTTGCTAATTTCGCTGTTAAACGCAATCTTCGCCAACAAAAGAATTCCTCGTGTGATAAAGTCCTTGACCGTTAAAAACCCATATCTAGATAAGGAATCAGCTGAGGATAAGCTGTCCATACTGGATATAAGGGCAGAACTGGACGACGGCACAACTATACTAATTGAAATGCATATGTATGGCTTAGGCCAATTAAAAGCCAAAACCATCCGCTCATGGGCAAGAGCCTTTGGGGCGGAGTTGGAAGCAGGGGAAAATTACGCAGACCAACCGCCGACTATCATCATAGCTTTTACCAATGGTACTATAGAGTTTACGGAAAACAATGAAAACACCGATACAGAAAAAATCCACAGACTATGCATGATAATGGACAGTGAGGATTTCATCGTATTCACAAACGCAATGGAGTTACACTACATTAATATGAAAGCCTTCGCAAAAGCAGTAAACGCAGCCGACAGCATAAATATAAACGATGCCGAAGAGGCCATGTTCGCAAGATGGCTTTCATTAATCACCCAAAAAGAAATAACCAATAAGGCAATTATCGAAAGCGCTTGTAAAGAGGAGGAAATTTTCATGGCTGTATCCACACTAGCAAGGCAAGGAGAAGATAAGTACGCAAGGCTAGACTACCAACGCAGGCAAGATGAGATTTACTATCACAACCAAACCCTATACAAAATAAAACATGCGGAGCAAATGGCTGAACAAGCGGAGCAAATGGCCGAACAAGAAAAGCATAGGGCAGATCAAGCCGAGGCAGAAATTCAAAGACTTCGCCAACAAATAGCGGAGTTACTAGCTAAGCAGGAATAGTAATGCTCCCCCCGCTATGGACAGAGGTTTTAGTTCCACTGGCCACTTCGGGGGAGCATTTCATTTTGGTGCATTTTTGCGAATTAATTCCCAATAAATTATATCGAAATAATTCGAAATAAGTCCTGCCTGTCGCCGAAAACACGTTGGAACGTTCGCGATTTTTGGCTCGGGCAGGACTGTTTCTCATTGATTTCGCTGTATCAGGTAATACGGTTGGATATTGCCGTGGTTAGGCGAGTTAGTGCTGCGTTAACCTGCTCTTGGGTGGCGTTCTCGTTGCCTACTACTGCCCTTGCATGGTTTAGGGCGTCTTGCAGCAGCACCCAATTCAGCCTGGTAAATTGGCTTACCACAAAAGTCTCGGCATATTCAATTGCCGCGATTAGCGGGGCCTTGTCTGCTTCCGGTGGCGGTGGGGCTATCAGTATAAGGCCATCTATTGCATCCAACAGCCTGGCTGTCATATCCTCTATTTCCTGCTCCGTTGCATGTTGGTTGTTATACAGCGCTGCAGCCTGTTGATATACTTGGTGCAGCAAAGCCCAGCTAAGTCTGGTAAAGTCGCCGTGATTTAGTTCGCGTACATACTGTAACACCGCGCCTAAGTCTTCACGGCATACCGGCTCTTCTTTAACTTCAAAGCTTACCTGAAGAGTAGCCAATTCCTCGTTTGCATGTCGTATAGAAATGACGGCTTCAAAAACTTGCGGCGTTTCCGCTTCAAGCATTGCCTGACTTGGCTCTACGGTAAATACTGCATCTCCTCCAACTAAGAGGGCCACAGGACTTGGAGTTATAACAAAACCATTTAAGTTTTCGAAATTCAGGCTCAGTTCCTCTATGCCCCCTGTGTGGGTTACGGTAACCGCAACTTGATGGTCTGCATCATCTTGCAGGCCTATGGTTGCATACGGAATCACAACTGTGTCCTCATCAAGGGTAATTTCGTTGCTGGTGGCTGCAGGGGCTTGTACACCCACTGCCGTATTTGCACTTGTTATCTCTCCAACTTCCCAGTCGGAAGTAACTTGTACAGATACTACGCCTAAGCCCACATGCTGGTTTGTTAAAAGCAAAGTATTATCGGGCCCTTGCTGGACTATCTGCTGGCTGCCCCCGGTACCCATCCTCCAGGTGTAGGTCACGTTGCCTGCCAGGTTAACCGTTGTTGTGCCCCCTTGTATACCGGCGGCAGTTGTGCCGGCAGTTAGGTTTGCAACCAATGTTTGCCCCACGTACAGGGGGTTGCCGGCGTTAATTGCGCCGCCGGTTTGCCTTGCTATTGCGGCGGCAGGTACGGCACCGCCCCCAACGGGTGCTATCGCGTGGCCGCGGCCCGGGTTGGCGGTTTGGTCTGCGTGCCATGCAAAGTAGAAATGCTCCGCAAAATACATAGGGTCATCTCTGAACTGTTCCAGGTTTTCCAAGCCGAAGGGCCAGAAAACAAGGGGCTCTACAACTTCGCTTCTGTGCCCGCCCACAAGGCGCTCCACAAGTATCCAGTTAACATCGTAAGCGTGGCCGCCGGCAGTTCCTCTTAAGGAGATATTGCCTATCAATTGGTCCGGCCCTTGGCTGCCGTCTAGCAGGATGTCCGATATCATGGTGTAGGTTCCGGCAGTGTTAAAGTTTGCGTTTTGATGCCCTGGGACTACTGCCGCTATGGGTATAGTCGGCGTAATTTCCGGTATACCAAGGCCGAAGCTTGACGGGCGTACAGAGTGGTTGTTTACAACAGCCTGGTCCGCAGATGTAAACGTCCAGCCCGTACCGGGGCACCAACGGGTACGGAAGCCGCCGATACCCATGCTGGTGGTATTAAAATGTACCCTTACCCACATATCGGGCTCAGGCTCGAATGCCCGTTGGCCGCCGGGGCCGGCTGCGGCATAAGGCCATACATCTGTGCCTTGGCCTATAAATATTGTGGCCCCTGAACCTTCGTCGCCTCTTGGGTCACTTGTAACCACAACACCGGGAACCGGCGCAAAAGGCGGCGGAGGCTCTACACCTTCCGGCCAGTTTACGATAAAATCGCCATCGGGTTGGCCGGCTTCGTTAAGCCGCCATATTCTTACATAGTTAAATTCTACGCCGTTTACATGGTCCCCCGGTGTGCCGTCGGAGTTGATTGCAATACCGCGTATTGCAATATTGCCAAGTAAGCCGTTTGGCGCGGCGGAATCCAGTTCCGGCATAGTAAAGTCTGACCTTAGGAATATGCCCTGATTACCTACGGAACCAAATGCTTGGAACCTGGTAGGTATCATGCTTGCCCGTGGGGCAAACGGGCCTGTGGCCGTAGTGCCAACAAGCATCGAACTTACCCCTGGTACTGCGGCAATACTTGCAGATGTGAAGTTATCACGGCTGTTATCCCGCAGCCAATGGGCTTCCAGCCCATAAGTCCCTCTGTTAACGGCACTTACCTCTAAGCGGTATCTGCCGCCCGGTGTCGGGTTAAACGCAACGGCGCCCGTTGCCCCTGCCGTGGAGAATGGATATACATTTTCATCCGTACCAAGAATGATGTTTATACCCGTAAATGCGTCGGGAACATCCGCAAGGGCGTCAAAATGATATATGCCCGGGTTGTAAGGTGGTTCCGGAGGAACCGGCGGGTGATTATTTAAAAACCGCCCCGGGTCAAGCACCGCAAGCAGCGCTTCCTTACCCGTTACCTGGCCACCCGCTGGGCCGGCCTGTCTTTCCCCCGGGAAGTTGGGATGGTTAAACAGTACCGGGCGGGAACCATGCCTCCAGCTGTTACCGTCATCCACTGCCCAGAAGGTAACACGCTCCACGGCCCTTGGATACGGTGAGCCATAAGTTGCAGGGCCGGCAGCGTATCTTCTAAAGATTTCAAACAGTTGTGCGTATCTTTGCCCCTGCAAAATTTCTTCCGCGTGGGTAAGATTGCCGTTTGGGCCCCGGGGGTTCATGTAAACGCTAAGTTCCGTAAAGCTTACCTTAACCCCAAGCTCGCCAAATCTTCGTATATTGGTTGCTACATTGTCCAGGTTGGTATTGGCTGTGTAATGGCCCTGCATTCCTATACCTTCGATATGCAGCCTGCCGTTTGGGCGGGGATGATGCTCGCCAAGGTAGGCGTTAATATCCCGTACCATTGCCGCAAGTGCGATTGCCTTGTTGATTCCGTCAAGGCCGAAATCGTTGTAGTAAAGGACAACGTCCAAGCCTAAATCGTCAACTATTTCCGCAGCAATACGGAAAGCATACGTTACCCAGTCATAGCCAAGTGGGGATGTCCGCCATCCGCCGGAGTGGTTTATAAGCGCATGACGCCAGTCTTCCGGGTTGGCAGGGTTTACGGAACCTATTGCCTCGTTAACTACGTCAATGGAGGTAAGCTGGCTGCCCCATCTTTCAAAAACCCCTCTCATGTGGGTATACATATTGTTAACAACCTGCTCGTATGTCCCGGTCCACATCCACTCGGGGGATTGGGAATGCCATGCAAGGGTATGGCCTACAAAACTCATGCCTGCATATGCATGTCTTGCCCCGGCTATTGTGTTATTAACGGGCGCTGCATTCCAGCCGCCGCCACCGCCGCGCAGTGGTTGGGGCTTCATGCTGTTTTCAAACGTCCATGAGTTAAAATGATGAGAAACTACCTGATGCCTGGTGTTTCCGGCGTGGAATGAACCTGTGTTAACATTTCCGTCACCTGCGCCGCCTATACGGAAAAAGTCCGCATAAACTTCCCTAAGGCTTGGGTACTGGGTGACGGGCAGCCCAGTTGTAAGGCCGTCGATAATGGATTGGTTGGTTAAGGTTACTACAGCGGTAGCGTAAACCGCATTATCATCGGCAAGCCTTGCCGTGATAGTAAGGGAGCCTGCTGTTTCGCCTGGGTCCGTTACCACTCCTTCATCTGTTGTTACCGGGCCGGCTATGCGCAAAAACCCGTTTTGCAAGGTAGTGCCGGGGTGGTTATTGCCTGATAATGTCCAAACAATTTCAGGGGTCGGTGACATTACCAGCCCGTTTTCGTACAAAACGGTAGGCATAAATCCCCTGTTTACGCCGGGGCGTAAGGTGATTAAGCTTGGTTGTAGGCTGATTCTGCTGTCGGCAGCTTCGCCAACTACCGTAAAGCTTACGGGGAGAGCTGCAAGTTCGTTATCGTTATGACGAATGGAAAGGGTAGTGGAAAACACCCGTGTATACCCATAGTCAAGCATTTCCTGGCTTGGCTCTATTGAAACGGATACGCTGTCTACAAGAGGGATATCAAACTCATTGGGGGTTACAATAAACCCGCCGGTGTTTTCGATTGTAAGTTCAAGTTCCCTATTGCCTGTGTTTAGCACATTAACTTCCTCAAGCCGGGATACACCGTCAACAGTACCTGCTTCCAGTTGCGGGAATACAATGCTGCTTCTGCTAAGAGTAGCCTCGTAGGATGCAAGCACTGAAGAATCGATACCAACACGCCGTACAATTATTTCGTCGATAATGAAATCATCGTTGCCTGCTGCGGTGTTGACCCTGAATGCGTTGGCGAAAGCGCCGCCGGTGATGTCGTTATTGTTGATATTTCTTGATGTTTTTGTGAAATTGCCTGCACCGTCAACTGTTACGGCCGGGCCTATATTTCCCCATGGGGCTTGATGGGCTTCTATTCTTACCTGGTTCCCGGGTGTGCCGCGTCCAAATATTTGAATGGTGTGTAAGTGGCCGGGGGCCAGGTTAAGGGGCAAGCGGAGGATGTCCATCCCAGCCCAGTTTGCGGACCTGCCGCTGGCCTCGATGGCATTTCCGTTGGGGCCGGGCACTACGGTAAGTGTGCTGCCTGCTGTTGCAAAGCGTCCAAGATCCCCAACGCCGTCGTCGTGCTCCAGCGCCAAAAACGGCGCATAGGTGGATAGCTGCCAAACTACTACCGGCTCACTGGCTTGTACCCTAACCGGCAGCATTCCAATGGAGGCTACGGTCATTACTGCCGCCAGCATTAGTGCCAGCAAGCGGCTTTTTTTCTTACGGGTTTGCATTTTTGTACCTTCCTCTCTTAATTAGCCAGTAGGCATTTAGCCCCCTTCTTTAGAAGGGGGTGCCGCCTTTAGGCGGCGGGGGTTGAGGCTTACGGCAAGTTATAAGCAACCCCCGGCCCTTCGGGCCACCCCCTTCTAAAGAAGGGGGGCTTGGCGGCCCTGTTGGCTTTTCATGGTTTTATTGTATGGGCGTTTAATTAATGCGGTTGGCTATTGCCGTATTTAAGCGCTCCAGTGCTGCGTTAACCTGCACTTGGGTGGCGTTTTCGTTACCTACTACCGCCCTTGCATGGTTTAGCGCGTCTTGCAGCAGTACCCAGTTCAGTCTGGAAAAATCGCTTACAACAAAAACCTCGGCATATTCGATTGCCGCAACCAGCGGGCCCTTATTTACCGGCGGCAGTGGCGGCGGGGCTGTCGACACAAGGCTCTCTATCGCCTCCCATAGCCTGGAAGTCATATCCTCTAATTCCTGGGCCGTAGCTTGTGCGTTGTTATACAGTGCTACTGCCTGCATATAAACCTGGTGCATCAGCGCCCAGCTTAGTCTGGTAAAATCGCCGGAAGTTAGTTCGTCTACATACTTAATTGCCGCGCCTAAGTCTTCCCGGCATACGGGTTCGTCACCTTCCACAATTTCAAAGCTTACCGGCAGGCTGGCCAACTGCCCGCCCGCATAACGTACAGAAATAACAGTCTCAAAAACCTGCGGCGTTTCCGAGTCTAACATTGCCTGACCCGGCTCCACAGTAAATTCCGCATTTCCTCCAACAGATAAGCTTAGGTTGCTTGGGGTTACAATAAAACCGTTAAGATTTTCGAAATACAGGTTCAGTTCTTCCGTACCCGCGACATGGGTTACAGTAACCGCAACTTGGCGGTCTATGTCATCTTCTGCGCCTATTGTGGCACATGGAATTACAACCTCTTCCATATTAAGGCTGATTTCAGCCGCAACAAAAGCAGGCGGTTCAATTGTGACGGTGTATGTCTGCTGTATCGTGCCATGGCTGTTTACTGCAGACACAGTGAAGCTGAAAGTACCATGCTCCCTTGGCGTGCCGGAAAGGGTTCCCGTTGGGGAAAGATTTAGCCCATCCGGCAGATTCCCGGCTACAACCGACAGCGCAGGGCTCGGGCGTCCTCCGGCAACAACTGCCGCCGTGTATGGTACACCTGCCTGGCCCGGGCGCAATGTCCACTGGGCGGCGCCTGTACCTGTTATAGAGCGGAAAACCGGTGCCGACACATGGGTGCTTGCCGCGTTAATAACCGCGTTAAATGCCGGTTTAGGGTTAAGATGCCTGTCAAACAGCGTAGGCGCACCGGAAGAGCGCCAACTGCTCATATCATCCCGTCCCCAGAAGGTGACCCGGTCCAAATAATTTGACAAGTCTAAATAATGGGCAAATAAGTTGCCGAAAAATGTAGCCTGAGATTGCAGCTGGGCCTGGGTCATCCAGCCCCCTTGGCCGGCCATTGGGCTTTGGAAGTGTACGTCAAGTTCCGTAACATGAACCCTTGCGCCTGTTTGAGCATAGCGCACAAGAGCGTCACGGACATTGTTTGCGCTTATCTGCCCGGCGGTGGTGTTATTATTGTTGTAATGGGCCTGCATTCCTATAGCTTCAATAAGAAGGCGACCGTAATCCGGGTGGCTCGCGTTGCCGAAGGCAGGGTTGTTTACGGCATCCCTATGCCATCTGTCATTAAAATACTCTGTCATTCCCGCAAGGGCATCCCGCTTATTTGCCATTTCGTCATTAAAATCGTTAACTATAAGCAGCGCACTTGGGGCGGCTTCACGGGCAAAAACAAATGAATAGTAGATATAATCCCAGCCCCGCTCACCAGCGCCAAAATCCGCCCCGTTAGAAAAAGCGCGGAACCATGGCACACCTGCACGTACCCTGCGCGACCAGTGGCTTGCAGGCGGCACCGGGTGCCCGAAAGCAGTGGCATACATGGCGGCAGATTCGTCGCCGCCGCCGGAGGTGATAACTTCGTTGGCAACATCCCATGCGTGAACACGGCTTACGCCTGTATCAGGGCATGTAAAATACCCGGCATATTGGTGGATAAACCAGCGTAAGTTGTCCATGGCTTCGGCCCGGGTAAGATACCCGATGGGGGTACTGCCGTGAAGCCATATAGATGATTGCTCGTGCCATACCAGTGCATGGCCTACTATATGCAAATTATAGTCTTCCGCACGTTCTACCATAGTGCGGGCATTATCTAAAAACAGTTGCTGCGGGCGTGTTGTAAGTCCCGCACCGCCGGAAATGGTATCGGGCTTCATTGCGTTTTCTGCGGTAACAGAAACATAATGATGCATGAATGCACCCATTAAATCATCGTCAAGCAGCAGCGGCGGTTCAAGAATTTGACCGACTACAAAATAGTCAGCAAAAGTACCCGCCAATGAAGGTGCCGCCAATTTCGCGTCCCATGTGGGGATATACGGTTCATCGGCTATGGTTACGGTTATCACAATATTGTCGATATAAGCCAAGTGGGGCTGGTTATTGCCGGATGCGGCATCTGCCCTATGGCGGAAGTAAAGTGTGGTAACGGGCTCTACAAATGAAGTCACATCAAACCTTGTAGTTGTGGTAACCCATGTATCCCAGGGTATGCGCCTTGCAGTGTCTACCCCCGTAGGCCCGGGGGAGCCGGTTGTGGTTGGCGGCCCAAAGTTGGTGGGCTGAAGTTCCGCACTGCCGGCAAACCGGTTTACAACAAGCCCCGGTGCAACCATTTGGGTTTGGGCTACATTTGTTTGGGCCGGGTTAGCGGTTACGTCGCCCCTTGCGTCCAGGCGCCTTGGGTCTGTTTGATTTCTTAGATGGGTTGGGTTATTGCCTGAGGTAGGTACGAACACATCCCAAGACACCTCTACATGGGCACCAACGGGTATGGGAACAGGCAAGTTAAAATGCATAGACTTGTTCAAGCTGCTTGTAAATACCGCGGGAAGTTCCGTAATTTGGCGCCACGCATAGTTTGGCTGGCCGTTTCTTTGGGGCCCCATTACCCGTGCGCCGGACATAACATCCTCGTTGGTGGCGTGGATATAATCCTGATACTGCTCCCAATTTCCATCCTCAAAGCTGATGGTATGCCAAACGCGGGTTTCCACATTTGCCCTGGTTTCCAGCGCGGCATTGCCCAGCGGAAAGAAGGGACCTGCGCCATCTTCAAAATCAAAGGCGGTGACTATACCGTCACCAACTCTTACAACGGTGAAATTGTCCACACGGAAAATAACTCCACGGTCAGCATTGGGGCCGGCGGTTGCTATTTGAAAATTATTAAAATTCAATTCGCTTTCGCCGCGCAAATCAAGTTCCGCCCAATATCTGCGCCATGCGGGCCCGGTAAAAGTCGGGTCATGGAAGCCGGGGTGGCTTCTGAATACTTCGCTGGTGAAAAGAACTTGGTTTCTTTCGCGGCCCGTTTGCAGCGCTATTTGAATATCAACCGGTGTGGCGGAAGGCACAAGTAGGTCTACAAAAATGCCGTACAAGTTTCCGGGTGTGATGCCAAGGGCAGATACCGGCACTTGAGCACCGGCTATGCCGCCTCCCGGGGTTTCAATTCTAAGCACATCACCGTCGGCGGTTGGGCCAGGCTCGCTAAGCCATGCCGGCGGCGGGCCGCCGGGTGGGCGCTGCCAGTCGGGGCAGGGGCCTATATTGCGTACGATAATGTCGTGGATAATAATATTGTGTTCGCCGCCGGAACTGTTCCCGGTTATCCTGAACGAGTTGGCGAAAGAGGCATTAGCATGGTCATCTGGGGTGATGGGCCTGGAAACTAAGTTGAAATTACCCTCAGAATCCGCAAACTTAGCCCCAATATAACCCCATGGGCCTTGGTGCCCTTGAATGCGTACACTTGCCCCCGGGTCTGTACGGCCTATTACCTCTATTGTGTGAAGGTTTGGGTGCGTCCAAATGTCAGGGGGTGTCATGTTAAGGGGTGCCCTGTGCAAGTCAAGGCCGTGCCAGTCTGCGGTTCGGTTAATTTGGATAGATGTGGCGGTGGCGTGCAGGGGATTACCCGCAACCCTGCCAACGGTACCGCCGGCATTTTGGAAACGTACCGGGGCGCCGGTAAGCACCTGATTGGCTGTACCGGCGGGGCCTAGGTTAGTAAACCTGGTGTAGCCAAGCAGCGACCATATAACTTCGCCGCCATTGCCGTTATCTTCTGCCAAGGCTCGGGCAGGTGTCATCCCTACCAGGCCCAGTGCCATAACTGCGGCCAACATAAACGCCAGCCAGCGTTTTTTAGATGGCTTTCTCATTTTGCACCTTGCCTTTCTTAATTTATCTTCGGGTTGCTATTTCTTCGGTTGTTTCCCGCGTGCCTGGCGTCCCAACGCCCACGCCGGAATCATCTTCGTGTTCGTAGTCAATTTGGTACGAATACGCATACTCGTCTACAATAACAACAAACTCAGCCGAGATACTGTCATGGAAGCACGAAATATGCTTGTTTAGGTTTATTGCCAGCCTCAATAGCGGGTCAAATTCATCAACATGCACCGGTGTGCGGCCTTCAATCGGCAGCGGTACGCTGGTAACAACAATTTCGTTGGAGTATTTCTTTATAATATCCAAGGCCTTTTGATGCTTAGGGTTAGGCTGGGCCTGCAAGCCTTTGATTCCCTTAAGTATTCCATAAACGCCCAAGCATACAAGCAGTACATATATAACAACCCTAGGAAGCGTAAGCTGTATGGGCCCGCTGCCCTCATCTACGATAGAGCCGTTAAAAGTGTGGTTGCCTGTAGTTGCAAGGAAATAAACTTCCGTGGATATTAACATGCGATATCCATGTGAGGCAGTCTCCCGAATGCCCCATTCAGGGATATATACTTCGTACTCAAAGTCCACAAAAAGTTCACCGGAAAAACCGCGTAAATTAAGTGCATGAATGCCTTCTTGATACATTTGACGTCTTTGTTCCTCAATAAATTCGAAGTAAAGGTCTACATACTCCCTAGGGTCGACTACATATGTACCCCAGTTTCCGTTTGCGTTATAGCCGCTATTGCCCGGAAGACGTAAAGAGTCTGCAACCATATTGCCCTCTCCCTGAGACAAGGGTACATCTTTTTGAAATACAATAGGGTTAAGATTACCGTCTCCCGTTTCCACATGACGGATTACAAACCGTTTAGACGCGGTATAGGTATAGTAAAACTCCACTTCTTCGCTAAAATCAGCGTTGAAGCGGCCGTCTACTTCCAAGTAGTCCGTAAAGGACATAAGAAAATGCAAATTGGGTGAGATTGGGTTTTCCTCAAAAATCACGTTGTCCAGATAGTACACTCTAAAACGTGCCTCCGCCCTGCCGGAAACCTCCACAGTTTGCGCTTGGCGTTCGGGCACGGCAAAATAGATTACCGCGATAATAATGGCCATTAGTATAATCAATGACCCAAGCATCACGGCTAAAAACGCGGGAAAGTTGGATTTATAATTCTTGAATAGCTGCTTAATCTTTTCAAATATAATCATGGCGGAACACTCTCATTTCATAAAATTATTCCGGTACGATATATAAACTGTTTTAATTACCAGCCAAAAATACTATTAATCAAAATGCGTGGATACCCTAAAAACGGCATAGTCGCCCGTGCGATACCCATAATATCTTCTTGCGCCACGGGACGCGGGTCAATAACAGTAGCGGCGTCCCCACGGGTGATATATTCCCGGGCGCCTTGGGCGTCAAGCCTAAAATCGACAACCCGGTGGATATAATCAATTCCGGTCCTGGCAGTAAAATGTATAACCTCACCCTCACCCACAAGGTCAAACACTTCCTCAGTGGAAACCCTTTGCATAAAAGCTACGCTGCCCCGGGCAAAAGTGGGCTCCATGGAACCCGTTAAAACCACAACAGGGTACACCGGAAACATCCCAGCAAAAAAAGCCACAGTAACTAAAATAACGGCCGCAGTAATCAAATTAAACATCACCGGCCTTTTCGCGTATCGTGCGGCTCTTTTTTCTTTTTTGCGCAATGCGCGTATACGGCCTGTTCTTGTAAGGTCGTACGCCAATGCGGCTAAAAAGGCAATTCCACATGTGATAAGCGCAAATATAATAGTTGAAATATTTGGAAGAATCGGGGAGAGATATGGGGTCATATTGAAAACAAAGCTAATTAACATAACAGATAGTAAGGTTCCCCTTACCGCAAAGTAACTTGCAACACCGCTTAGAACAACGGGCGTAAAAAATGCAGAAAAAAAGAAGGCCGCAGAAATTGGCCCTCCATTAACTATTGTACGTACACCCGGCATTTGCGCAAAAGCAAGGGCCAATGTTAAAGCAACAACCACCGACGCTCGGTTATCGTTATCGCTTGCCTTAATAAGCTTGTATCTAACATACACGCCTAAAATAATAACGGAGCCGTAGTTCCAAAGATTGTGGACGGCAACCATAGGAGATGCTGCCATGGCATTTACACCGGCGCCAAAGAAAAAGGAAAGAGCCAGTATTACAACGCCAAATAATGACGCAAACATAACCGCAATAACAGTGGAGTTATACGCTTCGTCTTTGGCCGGACGGCTGCTTGGGCTTGCATAGGCATGAACCAACAAAAACAGTATCCCAAATACCATAGGGCCAAGCACCATGTTAAATAAACGGAGACTGCCGGGAGGGATGATTGCAAAGGCGGATTGCAGCGTCACAAGTGCAATACACACAACTATGGTAAGTTTCACGCATATGGTTTTCACAATCAAACCCCCCAGCGTATCCTAGATTACTAGTTAAGTAGTAAATTTATGTGTTATTAGGGCACATGTTGGTATACAACTTCAACATAAAAGTTTGTAACCCAAGCATAATCGGTACCAGGAAGTTGCGCTAACATCCACGCTGTCATATCTCCCGCAGAAGCAGGAGCTATCGAACTGGCCCAGTCGTCAAATTCAAGACCACCAGTCGGCGTCGAAATGGTTATAATCAAATCACCGGTTACATCCCCTGGTGAAAGTGGATTGGTGTCCAGAAAATCTGTAGCGTCTATTGTGTGGGTCAACGAGGAAGCCCCAAAGGTACCCCAATTAAAAACTGGTGTTAGCATTTCAATATCTACATCTCCGTCATTCTGGGCGGTAGCAGTAAGTGTAACCGTACCTTCTCTAAATTCAACGAAGCCAATGGCCCATTCAATCCGGTGGGCGGGCAAACCGTTGGTTACACAGGAGGTAATTCTAACTTCGTGGGTACTGGTTGCATCATCCGGATCGTCACAAATATCAGCAGTCACCCATATTGCGCACATTTCTGCCTCGGATACGCTCACTATGCCCCCAATCTCCAACAACCCAGGTGGGAAGGCAAACGCTGCGCCTATAACAAATGTAAGCAAAAATGCTATCGCCACACTTGTAAGCCGCTTTCTGTTTTTTAAACTTTGCATTTTGTTACTCCCTTCATATTCTATTTTGATATGCCAAAGCAGTATAAAATAATGATAAAACGGTTCATTGCCGGCAGTGACGCTTGCCTTGCAGAACCAAAAATTCCCTGCTTGACACACAATAGTTTTGTAAGTTTTTATAGATGTTATCACGCAAATTTTTGAATGTCAATTGTCATATTGCTGTAATATTTAGCTGATTATTTGTGCATATATCCAAAGCGCACTAATTACTTTTGTGTATCATAACCGGAATACATACTGGGATTTCGTATAGCTGTACATTTTTTCGACAGTAATGTTAATTTTTCACGCATGGACAAAGTACGGATAATATGCACAAAACAGCTAACACATTTTCCCTTGCCACCAGTTACTTGTCATGGAAATTACATTTACGTAATTGTAAACCAAGCCCAAGCACGCTACAATTAAGGCGGCATATCTGTCAAAACCCACCACTAAGGAGAGTGCCCAAATGAACCACTCAAAATCAGACTTAACTCCCTATATGGCAAACATAATATCCAATGTAAAAAGTCAAATTAAGACCTTCTATTGCAGAGAGGATTTCCAGCGAAAAGTCCGCGAGGTCATGGAACAACAAAGAAAAAACACATCTGCCTACCTCCACCGTTTAAACGAACTGAAAAAGATGAGCGCTAATTTCGGCGTTTCACCTAAATTACTATGCGACCCTAAAACCCATGCCCAGGAACTTGCCAAAATCCCATCACTGAATGAACTATACAAGCAGCTGATTATAAAGTTACACGGCATTTACCTAAGCTTCCCCTCATCCATACAGTTTATGGAAAGGTTAGTAAGAAGAAGATTAGGCGACGAGTTCAAAGCAGACCCTATCCGCCTGGCAATCCTAAAAAAATTTGTGCAAGAAACAGACTATCATACACAGCCAGTAATCGTATGGGCCAAGATGCACGGCCCGGCAGAAGAAAAAGCATATCAAGACATGGACGAAAAAGGGCAGAAGGAATATATTATCGCAAGCTTAGACGAAAGCATTTTCGCCAACCTAACCCACGGCCTGCGTGAACTTGACACAGACGAATGGGGGGAATTTCTATTAAGAAGGATTAAGAACGAAGACCCAAACGAATTCACAGTTTCCAAAGAATCAACCGCTAAACTGCATGAAGCACTATACGAAATCGCTGATACCGGCACGCCCCCCGGCACCGGCAAGGAAGCCCTCCAAGCCATTGTAAATACTATGGCAACAGGCCGGCACATATCATCCAAAAACATGGGCCACATACGCTCAACTCTAACTCATGTTGAAAACGAGTTTCAAATACATTTAAATCAAAAGAAATACATAAAAAGGAACGGAAAAGAAGGCACAAAGGACGAAATTTACAAACAAGCAAAGAAAGATTTAAGGCGGTCACAAAACACGAAATGGACTCTGTTAAAACTGGCGGATGACTTGGCCCTGGGAAAATTCAGAGTTAACGGCATTACAAAAGAGCAGCTGTATGTTTTTGCAATTGCCTTTGACATGACCGTTTATTTTGACGATAAAACGGAAATATATGATACAAACAGGGATTTGGAAAAAAATCTATTCTTCGACTATTACAACGATAATCTACTGCGCTATATACTGGACGACGAGTACGCCAAAAACAACACCCATTACGAAACAGAACCCAGCGGGGAAGGCATTAACTACAAAAACTATGTGGAAGTAATTTACCTATATTTCATTTGCAAAAATCTTTCCCCAAGAGAAAAGCTAAAAAGGATACATAAAGTAATAGAAAGCTGCGTAAAACAGGCAGCAACATACGATAAAAGGGTAACCCATGCCCCAAAAGACAGGACCCGCCTCCATAAAGAGCGATGCATAAAAACTCTGATTGAGATAGCAAGCGATAATGAGTTAATAGAGTTCATATGCCAAAACTACTATATATATGACCCCAATGTAAAAAGCGCCAGAATCCTTTACGCATCAGAGCAAAATACCGCACAGGAAAACTTCGCCGAAATCACCTCAGCTATACAGGAAATAAACCATACCTACAAAAGCAACCTATATCTGGACGAAGAGGCAGAGCCTGATTACAGCATAGATATAGATTCCCTGCTCGCAGGTTTAAAAAAACGCTTTGGAGCGGATGAAGCGTTTGCAAAAATATTAAGCGATAAAAAATTCGTAAAGCTGCTGCAAAAACTTGACGAGAAACTGCACCTGAAACACAGCGATATTGCAACAGTAGCAGGCGCAAATTACGAGCGGGACAAATTTACAAGAACCAAGCTAATAGCCCTGTATTACAGTTACTACTTAACTGTAGTGGATGATTTGATTGCGGATTATAAAGTTGTGGATTTGCCGGGGTTGTATAGCGAATTTTGTAACGGATACGGGCAGCGCACAGGCATTAATACATACCTGGAAGAATGCCGATATCAGAAAATAAGCGAGAAAAATATATTCGATATGTTTGTGGTATTTGCTGTTTTTCTAGAGCAAATACGACGAGACTAATAACCACTCCCCCCAGTTTAGCTGCCAATAATCTATTTTGTATAATGCCAATACCGGACGATTGCAGCTATATAGTCATCACAGATATGTTTAAATATTAGAGGTGCAAAATGGAAAAAATGAAAAGAATACGGCTAAAAAAAGGTGAAACAATTAGTTTATCAACAAAGCCAGACGGAACCAACGCCGTAAAATGCAAGATACAGGCATATGTAGGGGAGGGAGGTTCATCGGTCTGCTACACGGCCACATATGAGGGAAAAACCGGGCGCTTAAAAGAATTTTATCCAATAGACACATCTCACGATAATACGGAGCAATATATTTATCTAAAGCGTTCCAAGTCAAAACAACTGATACCGGTAGGCGCAGGCATGACAGAGCGCTTCAAGGCCATGCGCAATGATTTTATAGGCGCATACCAAACACTGGAAAAAGCCAAAACCGATAACCCCAAAAACGAAGTGCTAAACAATTATATACCTGCTTACATATTACTATATGGCTGCGATGAAACCGGTACGGCAAGTGTGTATGTTTGGACGCCGGACGATAAACAGGGCAAAGGCTTCAACGAATATCTGGCTAAAGTGCGCAAGTATCCAAAAAAACTGCCTGTTCAAAATCTTTACAACATCATCAGCACTATCCATACTTTAACGGACTGTATTAAAGCCCTGCATTCCGCAGGTTTGCTTCATTTAGATATTAAGCCGTCAAATTTCCTTGTGCCCTATAACAGTAAAACTGAAATTAATACCTCAAACATATCACTGTTTGACATAAACACAATATATCCCATAGCCAGCAGCTTTACAAAAATATCCGGTACCGACGGGTTTAGGGCGCCGGAAGTAGACATAGGTAAGGCCGAAAACCGTTCAGATATCTACTCAATTGGGGCGATGCTGTTTTACGGGATAATTATCTGCGATACCGTTCATGACGGCCTGTACAGGGAAGAACATTATTCGCACATTGACCATTTAGTCAGCGACTCTGCGCTAATAAATGCCGCGGATTCCAATTCAAATGTATTCTTACGCTCTATGCTTTCCGGTATACTAAAAAAATGTTTGGCAAAAAGAGTAAGGGACAGATACGCCTGTTGCGAGGAGTTAATTGATGATTTAAAAAGTGCAAAAACTATTCTGTTACCCAATATAGCAAGCGACAACCTAGCCCACGCAAACAAAAAGCTGGCGCTGATAGACACGGAAGAACAAAAAGAGACCAACCCAACAGCAATTATCCAAAACCTGCTTTACAAAAACCCGATTATGGATTGGCTGCCCAAGGATTCCTTATCAATTAATGTATTGGTTTTTGGTGCGGGCACATATGCCCAAAAATTCATAGATACCTGCCTGCAAGCCGGCCAGATACGAGGGTATAAGCTAAATATTACAGCAGTATCAAATAATCATGAATATGATAAGAAAGTGTATCTCCAGTTTCGCCCGGCGGCTAACCAGTTTATAAATATTAACGGCTCAATGAAAAACAGCAAAGACGATGTATATGCAAATCTGGACTTTGTACCGGCGTCAAAAGAAGGCATGAGTTTAACAAGAAAAAACACTGCCGAAAACAGGCATATCGTAGATGATATTATGCTGGACGCAACAGATAACCCATACCGGTATATTTTTATAGCCCTTGGGGATGACGGGTTAAACCATCAGGTAGCCAAAGCCTGTGTAGACGCAGCAAAGGCGCTGGAAATAAACTGCTCTGTAAACTTTGTGCTGCAATCAGGGGAGAAGAAAAAGTACAAAAAGGGAAACCCGGTTTATATTAGCGAATCTATTTCTGCCGGTTCAATTGACACTCAGCTGGAGAGAATGGCCCTTAACATACATCTATCTTGGGCTAACTCGTTAAACGTAGATATGCAAAAAACCAAGCAAGATTTCCGGGAGAAATATAATTATGAATCTTCGATGGCATATGCCCTTTCTATAAAATACAAGCTAAGATGCCTGGGAATAACCGAACCCGATTTAAAAAAGGCGGCGGAGTTGTTTTCAAAGGCAATTTCCGACAAAACTGTGCTAAAGGATATGGTTGCATGCGAACGCAGGCGCTGGGTAGTAGAAAAAATTGTAGACGGATGGTCCGCCCCAAGGGATTCGTCTGGCAGAATAGACTATGAAGGATGCGTACGCAGGGGCAGCGTAAAAGACAAACCGCGAAAATTACACCCTTGCATTGTGCACAGCAAAGGCGATACACCGCTTTCCGGGCATTTGTACAGGGAAAATAACCGCGCAAAATGGAACGACGGGGAAATAGACCCATCCCTGGATGAACTTGATAAAGTGTCTTTAGGATTGTATCGCTGCTTTAAAAAACACGCAGAGAAATTAAGGGCACAATATTCCCTTCACAGCGGCGATATGGACATAATAAGGCATAAAATTGCCGACGCCCCAGAGCCGGTAATTATCGGATACAACCGTTTTATGCTGTGCTTGAAAAATATCCTTAACGGCAGCCCCAGCTACTCTAAGCAATATGGACATTATGAAAAAATATTTGTTCAATCCCTGGCCCTGATACCAGAAAAACTGAGCAAAGATATTATTGCCCGGCTAAAGCATGTAAAAGACGCATTCTTCTGTGCAATCGAAAGCAATATGTATAGGGATTATAAGTCATATGACGAGGTGCTGGTACGTAAAACACCATTCATTTTAACCCATACCCCGCAGCAGTATATCGCAATGGCCTTTGATGACGGGCGAATGGATAACGGGCGAAACGATGTGATATTTTCAAACGTTGCCTCTGCCACTGTTCTAAATCCCGGGAAGCTTAACTATCTTTATTATTTCGACGGGACGGCAAAGGTGCCGTTTTTCATACAAAAAGTAAGGTCTGCACTGTATTATCTGGACAGCAGGAAAATACAATCACAGGTGTATTTTTCTATTGCCATGCTAAAAACAATACCGGCAACCGACAAGGCGGAACTGCTATTACAACTGAAAAATCTTAAACAGCAAACAAGGCTAAACAGCTATAGCATCACAGAATGCGAAGACGAAGATACAGCAATTAAAATCCTGTTGGAATCACTAAAATCAAAAAAGATACACATGTTTGACGGCACGACACAACTCTTTACAACTCGGCTCAAATGCGCATTGTTCTCGCACCACGCATACCAACAGTTTCCGTACTTTGAGTTTGATACCGGTAATAAATCCTTTGTAAACTGCAAAGATACCCAACACTTGAAATATATAGAAGATAAATCCTTTATCAAGGCAGACGATATGTTTGCCCTAAGAAATGCCAAAGATGATAAATTCTATTTCCCTGAATTTTCTACCGACTATGAAATTTTGTGGGGGATTTATTCCGGCAATTACAAGAAAGGAGGCAATGCCACCACTTATGGCTACAATGTATTGAACTGGAACCGCATGTGCAACTACCTAGAAGGGTATTCCAGTGACCATGATAAAGTAGTAGAGTTTAGGCTTAGCCCGGATAAAAAGTGCAGCGAACAGCACATGCTTTTCTATTTCCCGGATTATGGGTTTAAGGCTGCAAGTTTAATATTAAATAAGCTGATTGAATACGGCGTAATTTTGGAGGGCTCTGCCGTTACAAGGTACACATCAGATACCTGTAGGGCCGATATTATAACAAACTGGAATATTAGCGAAGACATAAACAGGATATTTTCCAGGATGCATCATATGGTGGACTGCCGCTTCCTTAAAGTAGAAAGGACATATATAGTCAACAACCCTCAAATATCCATACACTACGATAATCTTGCGGTAACTGACCTGTCTCTTACCGACGATAAATATACAATCCCCATACTTGAAAAGCTAAGCAAAGCAAACTTTATAAACAATTTCCGCAGGGGCAAAAACAATAACCAGGTAGTCAGCTTTGTGTATTCATCTCAAAGGATAAAAAAACTGCTAACAACCGCCGGTGAGATTTTGGAAATTTACACATACTACGAAGCCTTAAAAACCGGGTATTTCGATGACGTTGTATGTGGATATGAGTTTAAATGGGAACATGGGAATGTTAAAAACGAAATAGATTGCATTTTAACCAAGGGGTTTCGCTCGCTTATGATTGAGTGCAAGGGACGCAAGCAGTTAGAGCCAGGTTATTACCACAAGCTGCAAACCATGTCTGACCAGTTTGGCATTGGCTATAAAAAGGTGCTTATAGCAAATACGTACATGCAAAGCGAGTATTTAGACGATATTAACCATATGCGCAGGGCCATGGGTGACCAGATGGGTATTATTACGGTTTCCAAGCCTGATGACATACTTAATATTGGTCATACACTGATAAAAATAATGAACGATACGTTAGGAGTTTAGAATGTATAACCCAAAACCACTAGACACAAGCCACATATCCCTCCCGAAAGAGTTATATGCCCTAACCGAAGCAATTGCCGAAAATGTCCATGAAATTTGGGCCGCCGGCAGAATTGCCGAAGGGTGGACATATGGCGATGTTAAAGATGCCGCAGCCAAAAAAACACCGCTGCTGGTGCCGTACGCGGCACTTTCGGAAAGCGAGAAGGACTATGACAGAAACACGGCCCTGGGGACGCTTAAGATGGTAATAAAAATGGGGTATGACATTGTGCCTGCCGGTAGGTAGCCGCGAAGTTCCTCGTTTTCCTTGCGGAGTCGCTCAATTTCAAGTTCCGCCTGCTCCTTTTCAAGGGGGTGTGCAAAATGCCCGCAACGCCGCCGTAGAATGTTTCGCAGTCAAGGAATAGCGGCATTTGTTCAGCGGTTAGTGTTTCCATTAAACGGACAACGGCGGATTGAAATCAGCCACACGATTATTGCAATTAAGCCAATTGCTATACCTCCAGAGAGGAATGTATTGATACCGTTTTCATAGCCATCTATCCATATACCCCCCTGAACATTTCCTCCTGCTAAATTCCAAGCAAAGTGGAAAAGGGTTACGGGGATGATGGAGCGCAAATGCCTGAAAATGGTATTCATCAGACAATGCATAAACATCCAAGCAGCAGTA
>Ga0123355_10000206_pt1 | contig 73529 bp, 70 predicted proteins | sample TergutEmb28metaG_3_FD_89872 | JGI IMG/M metagenome (GOLD analysis project Ga0123355, IMG submission 89872) | Embiratermes neotenicus P1 segment gut microbial communities from Petit-Saut dam, French Guiana - Emb289 P1 | ecosystem: Host-associated > Arthropoda: Insects > Digestive system > Gut ...
AGTGCTTATGCTACGGATACCGTCTTGTGGCAATCCTTTGGTATCATGTGGGCTAATATCGCGGTGCTAGGTTTGCTGTTTATACTTGTGTTCAAGAAAAAGTGGACAACAAAGTAATCTGATAATCTAAATGCAACGTGTGGATTTCCAATCTCATGCAAAACTTTTTCCGTTGCTAGTTTTCACACGATTGAATTATTATAATTATTTGTCACCAAAAGTGACCTCAATCCGTCTAATAAGTGTACAGGAAAATGGACGTCCGCAAAACCAATGAAAGGAAATGTGTGTTATATGGAGCAACTGGTCACACAAGCACAGAATCTCGATACTAATGCTTTTGCAGAACCGATTAGAATGCACAAGCAATCTATGTATCGTGTAGCAAAGAGTTGTTTAAGAAACGATGAGGACGTGGCAGACGCTATACAAGATGCCATTCTAACCAGTTTCGAAAAAATAAACTCTTTACGCTCGCCAAAATACTTCAAAACATGGCTAATAAAAATACTCATAAATAAATGTAATGATATTATTAAGCGAGAAAAACGATTTGTATCGCTAGATGAAATTCCGGAAAAGGGGCACTTAGACACAGAACAATCAAATATTGAGTTTATGATGCTTATGGACTCACTAGATGACTCCCACCGAACAGTGCTTGTTCTCCGTTATGGCGAGGGCTTATCAGTCAAAGAAATAAGCCAAGTACTCAGCATATCAGAAAGTGCTGTTAAAAAAAGGCTTGAAAGAAGTCGGGAAAAAATGAAAATAGTTTATTCAACATGTGAATTAGGAGGTATATTGTAATGGTAAATCAAGCAACAAAAGACACATTAAGCAAAACTTTAGAGATACCGGAATTAGTTGATAATAGAATAGAGGAAACACTACTTAACATTAAACGTGATGGGTTAAAAGTTAATAATATAAAAGATAAATCATACAAAAGACCGTTATATAAAAAGCCTGTAGCTCTTGTAGCCGCAGTTATAATGATGTTTCTGATGTTCACTACAGTAGCACTTGCATATAGCGAGAGTTTTAGAGAATTTGTTTTTGGCGACTTGCGTGTGACAATCTATGCACCAGAAGAAATAGATGGGATGTATTTTATAGAAACCGATGATGGTTTTATAGTTTCCACAAATCCTGACGATCATTCTCGTGTAGACATAGATTCATTCATCGAAAACTTTTCATCCATTGAAGAACTGCAACAATCAACTTCGGTCACAGTAAGAGAGCCTTCGCATTTGCCGGATAATCTGGCATTTAGGGAAGTTGGTATTTTACTCAATGAGGACGGTACATTTACTACTACTGTGATTATTACGTATGAGTGCAATATAAATTATAACATGCTTATTCTCAGTCAAATGTACCTCGGAGCAGATACTACTTTGGATATAGAGGTTGTTGACAGAATCGAACACAATGATTTTAGCTCTGTAACTAACTTTGAAGCAGTTATGATAGGCGATATAGAGGCTTTACTATCGGTAACAACAATAGAGGGAGAAAGCGTTGATGAAACTATATCACTTTCTTGGTCGTATGATGGATTTGCGTATACGATAAATGCGATAGGGTTTGATGTCGATACTTTAATAGCTATTGCTAAATCAATATAGTCTTGATTCTCATGCCACAGTGGTTCGGCTTATATTTCTGCCGAACCACTATGCTGTTTTAGTACATTTATGGCATCACGCCCCATAACAGTCAAGCTACAGGAAAAGGTGGATTCATAGTGGAACATAAAGACAAGGGGGCGGTTCATCAGTCCTGATTTAGGACCCAGAGCCACCTCGGATTTTTCTTTGTCACTAAGCGTAATTACATATCCATCTGGGAATTTTTCAAGATTCCTGCTTACCGCAGTCATCAAAGAGTTAGACGCTAAGACGCAGAGCCGATAATTTGTGAATCATTTCCAAAGCAACAACCCCTCAAAGCACTGTGCAAGTAGCTTATGAGGGGTTTTTCTTTTCATAAAAACCATATTATCGTAGATTGTTGCTCAAAAAGGATAGAATTTGAGTGATATTTTTATTTTCCAAAAATATCTATTGACAACCTAACGATATGCCTATATAATATATGTCATAATGACATATAGAGAGGGTGGCAATATGATTGAATATGTAGTTACAGGAATGGTTCTGAACAAAGCATTGACAGGATATGACATTAAGAAAGAGATAGAGCTTGGGATAGGAAACTTCTATAAATCCAGCAACGGGAATCTATATCCCACGCTCAAAAAGCTTACAGAAAAGGGTCATTTAGTATTAACCGAGCAAACGCAAGTAGAGAGATTGAAGAAATTCTACATGGCAACCGAAAGCGGCAAGGCGGCATTTTTGGAGTGGCTAACATCTCCTATTGATAAAAATTCTGTTATAGCTTCTATATTGACAAGAGTATTTTTCTTAGGTGAATTGCCGAAGGAGATACGCAGTCAGAAGCTACAGGAATACGAGATTGAAATACAACGCATTTTAAATGAGCAAAAGAAAATTGAAAAGCAATTTGCGGATTCAATAAAAACCGATAGAGATTACTTCGAGATGTCTACTCTCTATTACGGTCTGCAAACTGCTCAAGGAATGATACGATGGCTGAAATATATCAAAGAAGAAAAACCATTAGCGACATTTATCAGAGAAGAAAATGAGGAAGAACAGTATGCATAAATTAGGTACAGAACTACAAGCACTAATCGAAAAAGAGTGCAAAGGGAAAACAAACATCAAGCTGACAGTTGGTACGCTTGTAGACGGAGAAAGGACAATTCAAACATTCGGAGCAAATGGAGAGATTCCCAATGAAAATTATGTCTATGAGATTGGTTCGATAACAAAGACTTTTACCACATCTTTGCTTGCAAAATATATCCATGAGGGTAAAATGTCTTTGGATGACCCTATTTCCAAATATGTGGATGGATTAGACGATAGTTATTTTCCAACTTTAAGACGACTTGCAACCCATACGGCAGGCTATGGATATTTGCCGGCAACGATTTGGGCAGGTATTAAAATGCTCCTACTTCCACCGTTACTCGGCAGTCGAAATGGCGGTGTTTTGCCGGACTGCCTGCGAGTAGACGAAAAAAGAATGAAATCGCTACTGCTGGAAAACAAAAAAGAGGACAAGGACTATCCGTGGACGTATAGCAATTTTGGAATAGGGTTGATTGGATATGCAATCGGTAAAGTTTCGGACAAGGGTTATTTTGACACGATGGATGATTTTTTGACAAATGAACTTGAAATGCCAAACAGTTATACAGGTCCAAATTCGACCAAGAATTTGCATGGGTTTACTAAGAAGAACAAAGATATCGGTAACTGGGAGTGGGAAAAAACAATTATGTCAAGCTCTGGTGACATTAGTGCAACAGCCGAAGATATGCTCATTTATGCGCAAAAGCACATGAATGAAGAACTGCCATATCTAGCCTTAACTCATCAACAGCATACAACTGTTAGAAAAGGCATATCCAACTCCGGGCTTGCATGGATTATGATAGGAGAGAGCAACGAAATCATTGCACATAACGGTGGAACAGGTGCATTTGACTCATTGCTTATAATCGACAAGCACAAAAAACTCGCATATGTCGTACTGTCAAACTATCTAATCAATCCGCATAAACTATACTCTACTGTGTTAAATGAAATCAAAAGGAGCTAAACATGGAAATTAGAAAATTTGCCGATTCAGATTTTGACGCATTTGCGAAGATGGTCGGAGTATATTTCATCGAAGATTTGAATGAGCCTCTTAGGCAAAACCCGCCTGTTGATATGTGCAAGATAATAGTACAAAGTCTCAAAGATGGCATCTCTTATATTGACCTTATCCACGTAGATGATTTACCGATTGGCTTCATTTGCTATCAAGTAGATAGTTCCAAAAGTGATTGGTGTGAAAAAGATGGCTATGGCTGTATAAGAGAAATGTACATTCAAAAAGAGTATCGTATGCATGGTTATGGAAAAGCCCTTGCTACCCACGCTGAAAATGAACTAAAAAAGCTGTCTGTTCCATATATCTACTTGACTGCTGATGTGGGTGTAGATGGTGCAATAAGCTTTTGGCAAAGTGTCGGATATGCCGATTCAGGTGAGATATGTGAAAAAAACAGCGGCAAAATTTTAATAATGCAAGCATAGCTTGTAGCACAGGATAAAAAATAATACATATGTATGTTATGATAAGTTAGTGCTATCGACAATTTGGCTAAATTTCGCCTACACCTGTGCCAATTTGTTGTTGACAGCTTATTAAATGTGTGATAGGGTTTCGTAATAGAAAACGTTTTCGACAAGTTCGATAAGCATTGTAGATTTACACAGCGATGCGAAAAATAGCGTCTTATCGACAGCTTGTTTTATACTAAAGTAGTTGAATGCCTGATTCTCGAAACAATTGACACACGACAAGCCAGAGTAACTGGCGGCATCTTACGTCAAATTTCGAAAACGCTTTCGATAACAGATTGCTACAATCTGTGACAGCAAAATCAATCAGTGAAATATGCCAGTATCAGCTAGTAATATAAATATTAGAAAGTGTGTGTAAAATTATGTCAAAAAACAAAAACGTTTTAGAAAACCGCTCAAACTCTCCACTCAAGTACGACCTAGAAAATGCTTGGAACGTTTATGAAACTAAATTTTGCAAAGATTTTCAAGGCAAATGTGAGACAATATTTTCTCTTGGAAATGGTTATATGGGGCTTAGATCCTCTCTAGAAGAGAACTATACTGGTCAGACACGTGGCTTGTTTGTTGCCGGCACTTACAACCGGTTTGATGAATCAGAAGTTTTTGAGTTGCCAAATGCTGCAGATGTTGTTGCAATGGATATACGTATAAATGGCGAAGAATTTAATCTAGAAACTGGAGAAACGGTTGATTATAGTCGCAGTCTGAATTTAAAGGATGCTGTTTTGAGACGGGATGTAACGTGGAAAAGCCCGAAAGGAGTAGCAGCTAAATTTGAATTCAGTCGATTTGTATCGTTAGCTGAGCTCCATACAGTTGGACAAAAAGTAGCTATAACACCAGATGAAGATGTAGAGGTTTCGATTAAAACTGGTATAAATGGTGCAATGACAAACTCTGGAACACAACACTTTAGTGATGTTGAAAAACGTTTTTATGACAAAAAGTATATGCAATATGTGCAAACCACAACGGAAACAAAGATTGATTTTGTGTTTACGTCCGGAATAGAAATAAAGGTTGACGGAGAGACACTGGAGCTTGAGCCTTTTATAACTATTGATCGTCGTAGGCTCTTTAGTGCTTATACAATTCCTGTCAAAAAAGGGAAAACGGTTGAGATAACAAAAATATCTCATGTTGCGACCTCTTTTGATTTAGAATATGCAGACAAAAGTACAAAAGAATTGCAAGAAATATGCTTAACAACGCTTAAGGAACAGTGTGCAAAAGGGTATGATTTCTTGCAAGCGGAAAACTCTGCTAAATGGAGCGAGCTGGTCTGGGGCAGCATACCTATAACAATTGAGTCAGATAATATGTTCAATCAACTAGCTATCAGATTTGCACAGTATCACTTGCAAATTATGACACCGGCACACGATGCGAGAATGAGTATTGCTGCTAAAGGGTTGTCTGGTGAGGGTTACATGGGGCACGTATTTTGGGACAATGAAATTTTTACCTTGCCGTACTTTACATATACTCAACCACAAGTTGCACGAAGTCTTTGTAAGTATCGCTATTTATCGCTTGCTGGAGCTCACAAAAAAGCAAAGTTAAACGGCTACATAGGGGCAATGTACCCGTGGGAATCAGCAAGACTTGAAGATGGTGAAGTGACTCCGGTTTGGGGTGGAGTTGACATTGTCACCGGTGAGCGAATAAAAGTATGGTCCGGATTTATTCAATATCATATAACATCCGATGTGGCATTTGGTATTTGGCAGTACTATATGGCAACAGGCGACAAAGATTTTATGCAGAAATATGGGTATGAGATTATCTTTGACACAGCAATATTTTGGGTATCTCGTTTGGAGTATGATGAAAGAGACTCTAAATATCATATTAATGATGTTATGGGTCCCGATGAGTACAAAGAACATGTGGATGATAATGCCTTCACAAATTATATGGCGCATTGGAATATAAATAAAGCAATGGAACTCTACCGTGTACTGAAAGATGAAAACTCTGATGTGTTTAACAATCTAAATAGCAAACTCGAATTAGATGCACACTATGAAAAGTTTACTCAGGTTATAGATAAAATATTCTTGCCACAACCACGAGAGGATTTGGTGCTTCCGCAAGATAGTACGTATCTCGGAAAAAAAGATATTGACCTTACAAAATATAAAACCCAAGCAAATGTAGGAGAAATATTCCATGACTACAATCTTGATCAAATAAATGAAATACAAGTTTCTAAACAAGCCGATGTACTTATTCTGTTTTTGCTTCTGGAGCATTTGTTCTCGCTCGACGTGAAGAAAGCAAGCTGGAACTATTACGAGCCACGCACGCTGCACGATTCTTCTCTTTCACTCTCTACCCATGCAATACTGGCTACAGATATGGGTGATAGCGAAATTGCTAATGACTTATATGAAAGATGTGCGAAAATCGATTTGGGAGAAAATATGAAAACTTCTGATGCTGGAATACATACAGCATCGATAGGAGGGATTTGGCAGGTTGTCGTATATGGATTCGGTGGAGTAAGGATGTTAGATGGGGACTTACGAATATCTCCGATGCTTCCCGAAAAGTGGGAAAGATTACACTTCTACATTTATTTCCGAGGTCAGAAGCTATCTGTTGATATAAAACCAGGCAACATAAATATCAAAAACCTAACCGGAAAAGATACTGTGACACTGTCAATTCATGGTGAAGAAGTCACGTTCCGTGACGAGATAAGCAAAGAGTTAGCGGAACAGACTAAAAAATAAATACAAACGAAGAAAGGGAAAGAAAATGAAAAAGATTATCGCGATTATCTTATGTGTACTTATGGTGGCAGCCATTGCGGCATGTGCCAATGACACACCAGCAGACACAGCAACACCAGCAGACCCACCAGCGCAAGAGGACACAACAACACCGGCAGAAGAAGCACCTCCAGCGGCCGATGATTCACAGCTTATTGAGGTAACAATCCCTCACTACAAAGTTGGTGATAATGTTGGATCATTATATTTTCTACCAATAGTAGAGAAATTTAATGAGCAATACGCAGGACGCTTTAGACTAAACATAGAGCCAATTCCACAAGATATGTATGGTGAGCAAATAATGCAAATGGGCTTACAAGGTATGCTTCCTGTACTTATCGAAGGTGGTGTTGATGATGTGTGGTTTGATGAGTTTGTAGTACCAAACGATCTGTTTGTAGACTTAGCTCCGGTGTTTGAAAATCATCCTACAGCACCATACTTTAACGCAGATAATGTAGCGTTCAACACACTGCCTGACGGAAGGCTGGTCACAGTTCCAAATCCAATTATGTTCACTATGCAAATGTTCTACAACTCAGAGATGTGGCAACCAAGCAGTGAAGTTAGATACATGAACTGGCGTGAATTGGGTGCAGACCTGGGTGGCGAATCAATCGCATTTATGACAGGCTCTAATGCTTGGACACTGATGCTTCCATTCACATCAATGATTGCAGCTCAACCCGGTGGCGTTGAACTACTTAACAACGGGCTTGAAGAACGCATAACTGACTTTAGTCACCCTGCAATTATAGCAGCACTCGAAGATTTGCAATATATGATGCAAAACCACGCAATGCCTAACTTTGTTGGAGCTGGTTTCCCGGAAGCTGCAAATAGTTTCTTCAATAATGGCTCTGCGATAATTGCAAATGGTTTTTGGATGATAGGTGACTTTGGTCCCGGTGGTGCAGATAACTGGGGACCTGACTTCAATCCTGATGCTGTCATGGCTTCGGTATTCCCCGGAAACATTGCGTTAGGAAACAATCGCGGTTACAACTGGTGGATTCCATCAACATCTAGCGATGAAGAAATTGAGCTTGCAAAAGCATTTTTAAGTTTCCTATTTATGCCTGAGCAAATTGAATTCTGGATGACACAAATGGGTGGTATGATTCCCGGATTCCCACACACAGATGAATTTTTACAACATCGTGCCGAAGACAGATTGACAGGTGTATTCATGGGTGCAGCTGATGCAAATACGATTATTGTTCCTGCATTTGCAGACGCAGTGTATCCGTCAATTGCTGAACACGATTTCCCATCACTATTGCCACTCCTGTTTGACGGTACTCTGACACCAGAGGAGTTTGCTGATGAGTTGACACGCTTGACTGCGGAAGCCACATCATAAACTCATAGATTTTGAATAATATGGAGCCTTGGGTAATAAAAAAATATTTACCCAAGGCTCCGAGGGAATGTGGAATTCCGCACCCCTTTGCAAGATATTAATTAATGTAGCAGAGGAGTTGAAGTAATGTCATGAAAGCTAAAATGGCTATGAGCAAACTGGAACAGAAAAATCTGCCTTGGATATTGATATTTCTGCTTCCAAGTGTTGCGATTTTTTTATTTTTCTATCTGATACCGATAATAAATGTTATCGCCACATCGTTTACGACATGGAACGGTTTTACTGCTCCGGAGTGGGTTGGTGTCGAAAACTATAGAAGACTGTTTTCACAAAGTAGCTTTAGTATTTCGGTTCGGAATATTCTTATGTGGTCTCTAATAGGAGCGACAGTCCATGTTGGATTCGGAGTACTTACTGCACTTATATTTTATAAAGGTCCGCGCGGCTGGAAGCTTGTTCGCACATTCTTTATGGTTCCAAATGTTACATCTGCCGCTGCGTGGGCAATGATCTATCGATTTGTGTTTGCAGACGATTTTGGAGTACTAAACAACTTTATCCGTATTTTCAATCCGGATTTTAACTTAAATTGGTTTTTTGCATCTCCTGCGGCTTTTTGGGCCATAACGCTAACATGGGTATTTTATGCTGTTGTCGTATCCCTTGTTGTGTTGGCGGATCTTATGGCAATACCATCAGAGCTACAGGAAGCTGCACGTATAGATGGCGCAAGCGGTTTTCAGATTATGACCAAAATAAATTTACCCCTTTGCCGATTTTCTATAGGAACTTCGGTTATTTTGGCTGTTACCGCACGTATATCAATGTTTGAAGTGATTCAGCTAACAACACGAGGGGGTCCAGGTGAAGCTACAATGACCTTGCCTGTTATGTTAGTACGAAATCTCAGTAACTTCAATTTTGGAATGGCAAATGCCATAGCTGTTGTTATGTTCGTTCTAGGAATTATAGTGCTGGTTAGCGTACGGAAAATGTTCCGTATGGACGAACCGGTATATTAGGGGGTGTAGATATGGTTATGATTAGAACAAAGAAAATCGTTTTGCATATAGCTATGTATTTAGTTCTCGGGTTCATTACCGTTGTTTCAATCGGTCCGTTGATTTGGGTCGCTATGTCGTCATTCAAAACCAATTCTGAAATCCTATCAAGCCCCTTTGCGTTGCCTTCCAGCATTGGTTTCGGTGCCTACATTGAAGTATTACAGAGAGATAATTTCCTGCTGTTTACCGGCAACTCACTCTTATATGCGACAGTTGCTACGACTGTATCTTTGATTGCATATGCGATGGGTTCTTATGTGTTTGCTAAGTACCGCTTTCCGTTAAAAGGACTACTGTTTTCTCTGCTTGCAGTTACACTACTTGTACCTGCACATAGTCGAACACAGCCTATTTTTTCGCTTATTAACCAACTGAACCTCTTTGATACAAGAACCGGGGTTATTTTGGTGTACATTTCCGGTGGATTGGCTATAAGCTTATTCATAATACGCTCGGCTTTTGCGAGTATACCAAAGGAACTGTCGGAGGCAGCGGTAATTGATGGTGCAGGTTTCTTTAGAAACTTCTTTCAAGTTCACCTGCCTTTGGCCAAAGGTGGTCTTGCTACCGCGGGGATTCTTATGTGGCTTGGCAACTGGAATGAGTTTTTCTTTGCCTCCTTACTGACGGCTTCAGCACGCACTCGTACTTTGCCGTATGCACTGGCGTTTTTCAACGAAGTCTTTGCATTTAACTATACGAGAATGTTTGCCGCATTAACAATAGTGATTCTTCCGGGCATAATCGTATATGCCCTTGCTCAGGAGCATGTGCAAATGAGTGTGGCATCAACTGGGGTAAAGGGCTGATGTTGTGATGAAAACATGAAAGGAACGGTCATACTTATGCGAAATCCAGACTATAATCAACTACTAAAGGTACTAAATAAACAGGTGCCGGATAGGCCAACTTTGTTTGAGTTTTTCCTGCATGATTCTCTATACGAAATTTTAGAAAATGGTGAAGCTCCAATTAAAAATGATGAATTTGACTTTATGCGAAAGCGTATTTACGGTTTCAAAAATGCAGGCTACGATTATTGTACACTGCACAGCTCAAATTTTTCTTTTCCACAAAAAGATAAGGAACGCAAATCCTCGATATCGTTAAATGACGCAGATAGTATAGCTGATTGGGCTTCCTATGAGACATATAAATGGCCGGATCCAGACGCTTTTGATTATGAATCGTTATTGGATACTCTTGCGAAAGAATTGCCGGAAGGAATGAAGTTTCTTGTCATGGGCCCCGGTGGTGTGCTGGAAAATGTTATAGCCTTGGTTGGATATGAAAAACTTTGCTATATGCTCTTTGAGGATCCGGATTTGGTAGGACAAATCTTTGATGACGTTGGTAGCCGTCTGGTCAGGTACTATGAGCTATCTGTCGAATATGATAGTGTGTTTGCAATAATATCTAACGATGATTGGGGCTTCAGGAGTCAGACGATGCTTAGTCCACAAGACATGCGTAAGTATGTTTTTCCGTGGCATAAGAAAATTGTTGCTGCAGCACATGAGCATAATAAGCCAGCCATGCTGCACTCATGTGGACAGCTCGAAAATGTCATGCCTGACATTATTGATGACATGAAATATGACGGCAAGCACTCTTATGAGGATACGATACTGCCTGTCGAAGATGCATATGATGAGTACAAGGGAAAAATAGCAGTATTAGGTGGAATAGATCTTGATTTCTTATGTCGCTCATCAACGGATTTGATAGAGAAACGAGCAAAAGCCATGTTTGAACGATCAGCTAAAGATGGCGGTTATGCTTTAGGAAGTGGAAACTCAATACCTGACTACGTTCCAACAGCCAATTACATCGCCATGATAGATGTAGTTCGAAAAATGGAAACCATGTAATTTAATTAGTTGTATTTCTTATTATGAGGTCGTGTTTAACAAAAGTGCGTTCGGACATATGTTTGTTTTCAACCATATCAATGACACGCTCGACCGCCTTTGTTCCGATCTCATAATAATTTTGCCTAACAGTCGTGAGACCGCCAAAAGCATACTGAGCGGTAAAGGTGTCATCGAAACCGATAACAGATAACGATTCCGGCACACTGATATTGAGTTCTGTAGCTGCCGTTAGTGCACCAAGAGCAATCAAATCACTAGCACAAAATACTGCATCGATACTTTTGTATTTTGAAAATAGTGTTTTTGCTTTTTCATAAGCATCATTGGTTGAAAAATCTGTAAAAATAGCATACTCTGGCTTTAATGCAATTTTGTTTTTATTGAGTGCATCCTCATACCCATACAATCGTTCCTGACTCACTCTTGCATTTACTTTGCCATTAAGGATTGCGATTTCCTTACATCCGGTTTTTATTAAGTAATCGACTGCTTCAAAGGACGCGTCCTTGTTGTTCGTTGAAATCAAGCATATATTGTCACCCGTGATGTCCATATCAATTAGTACGCATGGTATTGGACTGTCCCTCAGCTCTTCGTAATAGGCATCATCTGTATTGAGTCCCATTATCACAGCACCATAGAGATTGTTATATCTACACAATTCCAAAAAGGTCATTTCCTTTTGTTTGAAAGAGTCAGTAGCTAATAATATAAACTCATAACCTCTTCGAGTACAGGCGTTGTATATGCTACTTATCAACTCATAACTATATCCGCTATCATCTCTTTGATTTAGGCTGGATGTGAGAAGTGCAATGGTTTTTTGGGGGATTCCGCCAAGGGTTCGAGCAGATGTGTTTGGTACATAGTTTAACGACTTTGCAACACTAAGAATCTTTTCCTTTGTGGTTTCTTTTACATCAGTATAACCGTTTAATGCTTTGGAAACCGTTGTAACTGAAACATTACAGGCCTTTGCCACATCTCTAATTGTTACTCTTCCCATTTTATGCATCCTTTGCTTAAAAAATTATAGTTGTACCACAGAGTTGCAGACATCATTTTTTATTGGCATTTCCTCGTATCGCGGATGTTCTTTGTATAATATCATAAATGGAACGTATTGTGTAGCATTGAAGTTAAAATGAACGTTAGTTGAGTAAGTAAAAAGAGCAAAAATAACAGCACCATCAACATAGTAAATTTATGACGGGAGTAAAAAATATGGCAATCGACAAACTTGAGGCGGTTATATTCGATCTTGACGGAGTTATAACAGATTCTGCAGAGCTTCATTACAGAGCGTGGAAAAATCTTGCAGACAGACTAGGGATTTATTTTGACCGCCAAATAAATGAAAGACTGAAGGGCGTCCCTCGCATGGAGAGCTTGGAAATAATCTTAGAAAAAGACAGTATTCCGAACAGATTTTCGGATGAAGAAAAGCATGCATTGGCAGCTGAGAAAAATGATGAGTATGTTAAGTTAATCAACACAATAACTCCAGATGACATCCTTCCCAAAATACTTGAACTGTTGCATGAACTCAAAAAAAGCAACATTAAAACTGCAATAGCTTCTGCTAGCAGAAATGCTACGACGATCATTAAAAAATTGGGAATTGAGCATTTGTTTGATTTCATTGTTGACGCAGCTAAAATAGAAAACCAAAAACCTGCACCTGATGTGTTTTTAGTTGCAGCAGAAAACATATCTGTGCTGCCTTCGTGTTGTGTTGGGGTAGAAGATGCGGGGGCAGGAATAATAGCAATAAAAGATGCAGGGATGATAGCAATAGGAGTAGGGAAAAAAGAAAATCTTGTTGGTGCAGATGTTGTAATACCAAGCACATCAGAGCTAACATTGAATCTGATACATGAGGTATATTCGACCATAATATAGTTTTTGCCTACTTGTTTTGTTGAAAATTTAGATGTTTTTGAGGTTGTGCCCCATTTTGGGACACAACCTCATTAGTGCGGTGAAGCTCATAGTTATTATACCTTCCGTACAGCGAACCAAATTTCGATATAACCAAACTCATCATCGCCACCGTAGAGTTCCATATCCAATCCGCCGACTTGCTCATACTGCGATGTCGGCAACCATTCTTTGAAAAATCGTTTGTATAGTGACTCCATTACTGTGTCGCAATCGTCCCATTTAAACTTTCCGGACGGGAAGATTGCCCATGTGTGGGCAGGAACATCTTGAATAGTATATCCGTCTGTCTTGCTGTTTTCGCCCCTAAAAGCACAAAGCATATATGCAAACTCTCCGGCTTCAACGTCTTTGTAGCTACATATTGCATGCACCTTGTTTACGTTTTGTGGCACAAAGTCCGGCAACGTTCCAGCGTCTTTGCCCAGCTTTTCATGTGCACCATTTGCATAACAGTCATCCCATAAGTCTGAAGGTTTCTTAGGGTGTTTGCCGCTTTCATCGGATTTAAAAATCCCCTCGATGCCAAACACTTGAAAGGCATCTTTTTTCTCGATTCGATAATTCATTTGTTCTCTCCCTTTAATAGAAATTTGAAAGGAGATTCGAGGATATGCTTTAAGCGTCATGCCATCTTGCTTTGCTTGTGTCGGTGTGATTCCGTGCAATGCTTGAAATGCACGAGCGAAAGACACGGGTGATTCATACCCATATTTCATTGCCAAATCAATTACTTTGATATCTGTACTTTGTACGTCCAGTGCTGCAAGTGTCATCCGTCTTCTGCGTACATACTCTGCAAGGGACACATCAGCGACATATGCAAACATTTTGAAAAATGTATGTGCACTACAGCAAGCAATTTTCTCCAGTTTACCGTAGTCAATCTCATTACATAGATTATCTTCAATATAATCCAACGTAGCACTCATCCGTGCTAACCAATCCATGATATCCTCTCCTTTCTTGTGGTTAATTATAATGGGAGCGAAATAGTAATGCGCAACATTTCCCGTCCGGTTTTGTTTTAAAAAGCAATTATACCATACTATGCTAGTGTTAATCTTGTTTTATTCAATCTCTATCAACCTGTTGAAAGCAACTGGAATTCAGTGACGTTTTTCTTGACATGAGTTATATTTTAATGCTAAAATGTTAATATCAAACATTAGGTTGTTAAATATTAACATTGCGGTGTGATTATGAACGAACGTCAACAAAAAATTCAATCATTTATCAGCACTAACGGAGAGGCTAAGCTAACGGAGCTTGAGTCGTTGTTTCCGGATATCTCTACTATGACTCTGCGCCGTGATTTGGAGAAGTTAGAAACTATTGGTGGAATAGTTCGAACACGTTCTGGTGCAAAGTCAATAGCATATTTATCAAGACTTAGTGAAGCAAGATTTTCCGAGCGTGAAAATATAAATACGACTGAAAAATTATCTATCGCACAAGCTGCGTATAAATATATCGAACAAGAAAATTCAATATTTTTGGACACAGGTACGACTGTTACAGGCTTATCAAGATTGCTTTGCAATGATAAGCTTTTTGTTATTACAACGGCTCCGATTATAGCTTTGGAATGTGCAAAAAACTCTAGCAATACTGTATTTATGACTGGCGGACAACTTAGTAGTGGCAATCTTTCGTTGTCAGGAGTCAATGCACTTAGCTTTCTGGATAATATCAATATAGACATCGCATTTATGGGAGCATCGGGGTTTAACTTCAGCAATGGCTTCACCTGTGGGAATTATGATGAGTGTCAAATGAAAAAGCGGGTTATTGAGAAAGCAACAAAAGTGATAATGCTGATGGATTGTTCAAAGTTTGGGAAAAATATGCCATTTACATTTGCAGACTTACCAGATGTTGATTTGCTGATTACAGATAAAAGCATCGCAAGCGAAGATTTAGAACGTATTCAAAGTTTGGGAACAACAGTAGAGTGGAATGAGTGAAAACACCGAGGAATTAATATATGATAGCTTGTGGATTCTGCGACTTCGCGCAGAATGACAGGAGTGAAAAACATCGAGGAGGATTTATTATATGGCAACAGCAGTAATTATGCCAAGGCAAGGGCAATCAGTCGAAAGTTGTCTGATTGGCAACTGGTATAAGAAAAAGGGTGATCCGGTGTCTGTCGGCGACCTTTTGTTTACCTATGAAACAGACAAAGCAACCTTTGAAGAGGAAGCGACTGTTGAGGGGATTTTACTTGACGTTTTCTTTGAGGAAGGGGACGATGTCGAGTGTTTGGTCAATGTCTGTGTAATCGGTGCAGAGGGCGAGAGTGCAGAAGAGTTTAGACCGGCGGGTGCAGCAAGCGGAAGCGAAGTTTCGGCACCGCAAGACATCGGCGATGTTGGACAAAGTGGACAATCCGCAGTTTCTGCACCCTCAGTTGATGCAACGGTTTCAACTGCTCCGGCGCCTACAACTGCAGACGGTGATTCGTTTATGAGAATTTCACCTCGTGCAAGAAAGCTTGCAGAGAAAACTCGTGCTGACCTCGGGTATGCAACACCTACTGGACCGAGTGGACGCATAATCGAAAGAGATGTCCAAACAGTGCTGTCGAGCGGGCATAGGGGTGAAACAAGTAGTGTTGTTCAGAATGATAGTCGTTTTGGCTCTGATGCATCAAGTCGCAAAGTCGTTACACCGGATTCCGAGGAAGTCGGATTAACCAATGTGCGTAAATTTATCTCAAAAGCGATGCATGAATCTCTTGCAAATTCTGCACAACTGACACATCACTCCACGTTCGATGCAACGGATGTGCTTAACTTCCGTAAGAATCTCAAAGCTGTTGATGATAATGAAGTGATTGCGAAAATCACAATTACCGACATCATTATTTATGCAGTGTCACGTATACTGCCAAAGCATAAGAGTATGAACGCTCATTTCCTTGGTGAAAGCATGAAGCTGTTCAATAACGCACATATTGGTGTTGCTGTTGATACACCAAGAGGGCTGCTTGTGCCGACGATTTTCAACACAAATGCACTATCTTTGTCGCAATTATCCTTGCAAGCAAAAGAATTGTTTGAAATGAGCAAGCAAGGTTCTGTGCCTCCGGACTCACTAAAAGGTGCTTCGTTTACGATTTCAAATCTTGGAAATATGGGTGTAGAAATGTTTACACCGGTAATCAATCCGCCTCAAACCGGTATACTGGGTGTATGCTCGATTGTTGAACGCACGAAAAATGGTGTGATATATCCGGCGATGGGACTCTCGCTGACATATGACCACAGAGCTCTTGATGGTGCGGATGCTGCAAGATTTATGAAAGATTTGATAATGTACTTAGAAAAATTCAGCTTCAACCTCGCACTGGAAGGGGTGTAGCAGTTATGTATGATTTAATAATTATCGGCGGAGGCCCCGGGGGATATATGGCGGCGGAGCGTGCAGGTCATGCCGGGCTGAAAGTATTGCTTGTTGAAAAGCGTGCACTTGGCGGTGTGTGCTTGAATGAAGGTTGTATTCCATCAAAAGCGTTGTTACATTCGGCAAAGGTTCTTGATTATGCTTTGCATGGCAATGATTATGGTGTGTCATTAAGTGATGGCGCAAAGTTAGACCATAAATTTGTCATAGAACGCAAGAACAATGTGGTCAAGACATTGGTAAGCGGCGTGAAATCGCTTATGAAAGCAAACAAAGTGACCGTGGTTTATGGTGAAGCATATATAGTTGATGCTCAAACAGTGAAAGTTGGCGAAGAAGTATACAATGGTAATCGCTTGATGATTGCGACGGGCTCGACCCCTATAATCCCACCGATTGACGGCGTTAAAGAGGGTGTCGAAAAAGGTCTTTGTGTGACCAGTCGTGAGATATTGGATTTGGAAAAAGTTCCGAAGCATCTAGTTGTTGTTGGCGGTGGTGTAGTTGGACTTGAGATGGCTTCATACTATAATTCAGCAGGCTCGAAAGTCACTGTTATTGAAATGCTTCCAAAGATTGCGGGTGCAATGGATGCAGAAATTTCGACATTGCTAATGAAGAGCTATCAAAAACGTGGCATTGAGTTTCTGCTAAATACGAAGGTAGTAGCAGTCACAAAGGACTCTGTAGTTTATGAGAGTGCAGGGAGCGATGCAGGAAGTGATCCAAAATCTGCAAGTAGTAAAATAAAAGCTGACAAGGTGTTGCTCTCAATTGGTCGCAGACCCGTTGTTGATGGATACGGTCTAGAAAATCTCAACTTGGTTCTTGAGAATAATGCGATAAAAACTGATGTGCATGGTTTGACAAGTTTGCCTAATGTCTACGCTGTAGGAGATGTTAACGGAAAATATATGCTCGCACATGCTGCATATCGTGAAGCTGAAGTTGCAGTTTCGCATATGCTCGGCAAGCGTGATACTATGTGTTATGATGCGGTGCCATCAGTTATTTATACATCGCCGGAAGTTGCGAGCGTGGGTGAAACAGAGGAAACAGCAAAAGCAAAAGGCATCGACTATGGGGCTGTAAGTGTTCCTATGGTATATAGCGGACGTTATGTTGCAGAGAATTCTGTGACTGACGGGGTTTGTAAGGTTGTTATTGATAAGAAGCATCGGAACATAATAGGCGTGCATTTGTATGGTAGCTATGCTTCGGAGATAATTGTAAGTGCATGCACGATGATTGAAATGCAAATGCGTGTTGAAGATGTGCAAAAATTCATCTTCCCGCATCCAACAGTAAGTGAAATAATTCGCGAAGCCGTATTTAAAATATAAGAGGAGTAAGATTATGCCAAAAATTCAAGTTATGGATCCAAAGGAAATTAGAAAGCCGGGCTTTATAAAGTTCAATGATATTCCTGTCAACCAGTATAAGAAGACTGTGTCTGATGAGAAGAAAAATTACTCGAAAGACGATTTTATAAGAATTTATCACGATATGGCGTTGATTCGTGAGTTTGAAACAATGCTTTATTCAATAAAGACTACTAACGCATATAATGGAGTTGAGTATAACAATCCTGGACCTGCGCATCTGTCTCTTGGTCAAGAAGCGTCTGCGGTCGGTCAAGCGTATTTGCTGGATGAAAATGATTACATCTTCGGATCGCATCGCAGTCATGGCGAGATTTTGGCGAAAGGTCTTTCATGCATACACAAAATGGATGATGGCACACTACGTCAAATCATGGAGGACTTCTTCGGTGGAGCTATTTTGAAAGTTGTTGAGGGCAAGCAAAACTCAGTTAAAGAGCTTGCTGTAGACTTCCTCGTATACGGAGCACTCGCAGAAATATTTGCGCGTGAAACAGGGTTCAACAAAGGGCTTGGCGGCTCAATGCACGCGTTCTTCACACCATTTGGCATTTATCCAAACAATGCTATTGTTGGTGGTAGCGGAACGATTGCTATGGGTTCTGCACTGTACAAGAAGGTCAACAGCAAAAAAGGCATCGTGATTTCCAATGTTGGTGATGCCTCAATGGGATGTGGTCCTGTCTGGGAAGCTTTAAACATGGCGGCTATGGATCAATATACGGAACTTTGGGAAGAGGGCTTCAAAGGTGGACTGCCAATAATCTTCAACTTCTTCAACAATCTATACGGCATGGGTGGTCAGACAATGGGAGAAACAATGGCATATAATATGCTGGCTCGCGTGGGTGCAGGTGTGAATCCTGATCAGATGCATTCGGAGCGAATTGATGGACTTAATCCCCTTGCTGTAATTGACGCAATGCGTAGAAAAATGGAACTGATTGAATCAGGTAAAGCACCTGTGTTCTTGGATACAGTGACGTATCGTTTCACAGGTCACTCACCCTCTGATAGTGGAAGCTATCGTACAAAAGAAGAAGTCGAGCTGTGGCAAGAGCATGATTCACTTATCATTTTCGGAAAAGAGCTTGTTGATGCAAAGGTTTGTGATGAAAACACACTTGAGGGAATCCAAACTTCAATTAAAGACTTGATGACTAAGACATGCAAGCTATCAATTGATGATAATTTATCTCCAAGAATTAAGGCTGAAGAAGTTGGGAAGTTAATGTTCTCCAACATGAGTATAGAAAAGATGGAAGACCGTGAGCCTGATGTTTTGATGCCAAAAGAAGAAAATCCTCGCGTACAACAAATTGCACGCAAGGTCAGATATGCTTATGACGAAAACGGTAAGCCTGTTTCTAAAAATAAGATTTATCAATTGCGTGATGGACTTTTTGAAGCGATCATTGATAAATTCTATACAGATCCGACACTCGTTGCATATGGCGAAGACAACCGTGATTGGGGCGGTGCATTCGCTGTATACAGAGGGCTAACAGAAGCCTTGCCATATCACAGATTCTTCAATTCGCCGATTTCAGAAGCGGCAATCGTTGGTAGTGCAGTCGGTTATGCTCTCTCGGGTGGTCGTGCTTTGATTGAATTAATGTACTGTGATTTCATCGGACGTGCAGGAGATGAAGTGTTAAATCAACTTGCGAAATGGCAATCGATGAGTGCAGGTGTCTTGAAAATGCCGGTCGTGTTGCGTGTGTCTGTTGGTTCAAAATACGGTGCGCAACACTCACAAGACTGGACATCGCTTATTGCACACATCCCTGGTTTGAAATGCGTGTTCCCTGTGACTCCTTATGATGCCAAAGGTTTGATGAATACAGCACTTAGTGGAAGCGACCCTGTTGTATTCTTTGAAAGTCAGCGCGTTTATGATGTTGGCGAGCAATTTGTTGAAACAGGCGTGCCTGAAGACTATTATGAAATTCCGTTTGGTGAGCCGGATGTTAAGCTTGCCGGTGATGATATTACAATATTGACAATCGGTGCAACGTTGTATCCGGCACTTGAAGCGGCAAAGGAATTGAAAGAAAAATATGGGCTTTCGGCAGAAGTTATTGATGCACGTTCAATCGTACCGTTTAATTATGAAAAGGTTCTGGAGAGTGTGAAAAAAACAGGACGAATCGTAGTTGCATCTGATGCTTGCGAGAGAGGCTCTCATACCAAGGACTTTGCACAAACGATTACGGAACTTGCTTTTGACTATCTGGATGCACCTCCTGTAGCAGTGGGTTCACGAAACTGGATTACTCCTGCGTATGAGCTGGAAAGTGATTTCTTCCCGCAGCCGGACTGGATAATTGATGCAATCCACCAGAAAATTCTTCCGCTACCAGGTCATGTTGCGAAGAACAACTTTACAGAAGTAGAGCAACTAAGGCGTAGTAAAGAAGGCGTGTAGAGCTGTTTGTTGATGCAGAATTTATTGACAAGTTTGTGATTGTTTGTTATTATGCAAGCAATGAGCGGTTGCCAATAGGGTGGCGGTCGTTCCGTAGTTCGATTTGAAATCAAAGGGAACGCCGCTTGCCTTCATAGCAGGCGGTTATTTCCGTCTATGCTTCTTACATAAACAGATGATGGCAACTATCAATAGTCCGAGTTGAATAAGCTCTGACCATTCTACTATTGCAATCACCCCCTTTATCGAGGGAACAACCTTACCGCCGATTGCTTGCTGATTATAATTTATATCATGAAATGGCTTTGTGTCAATATGAATATAATGATGAACGAAGTGTTGAAAATTCATACTTTTAAGTGTGGGAATGCAATGAAATTTTATTAAAACGCAACGGAGTGAATATGAATATTCAAATTTTTGGAAAATCTAAATGTTTTGATACAAAAAAGGCGGAGCGATACTTTAAGGAGCGGCGTATTAAGTATCAGCGTATTGACCTTGTAGGTGTTGGCTTGAGTCGAGGCGAGTTTACAAGTGTTAAGAATTCTGTGGGGCTTGAAAACATGATTGACCATTCGGTACAGGATTCTGAAATACTGTCATATCTGGCACATAATGCGGACAAGGAAGAGAAACTCCTTGAAAATCCAGCGTTTATAAAGTCACCAATCGTGAGAAATGGAAAAAAGGCAACCATCGGCTATTGTCCTGATGTTTGGAAAAGCTGGGAGTAGGGGTCATAATGGAATCAACTAGAAATACAAAAGGGTTTGCAATTGCGGCGGGAGTTATCGCTGTTTTTGTGGTGGCAATCAATGTAGCTCGCCACGTGTACCTCATGAGCCGTTAATTACTCAAGATTTAATGTTTCTTTTAAGTATGAGTACATATGCAATTGTAATGGTGGCTTCAATGGCTTTGTGTGCAGTTTATGCTTTTGTCTTTTGTGGTAAAAAGAAGAGTCCGCTTTTGGGGGTTTCCGCCGCGATATTTGCGGGAAGCTATATTTATTTTACACTCGAGAATGTGGTTGACGGATTTAGGTACGAAATGTGGTCTGAGGCATGGTTCACTTACTCTACAGTTTCAATAATGTTATTTGCAATTATTTTCACGATGATAACAGTAAAACTATTTTCAAAGAAAACTAATAATAATGCACAAGTAGTGATATTTTCAGCAATTGCACTTGTGTTTTCTATAGTTTCAAATTTTATTTCTGTTACCGTCTTTTTGTATGATCGTACGTTTGGTGTCATCGACTTTATTAACATGATTATATGGTCTATATACATTGCTCCGTTTTTGTTGCTGTCTTTGTATTCAAGGGCTAATTCGAAAGTTGTTGACGATGGATAGTGTTCGCATTTACATGAACATGAAATTAAATAGGAGCTGATATTACATGAGCGATTTATCTTCACTGCGAAATATTGGAAAAGAACTTGAGAAAAAGTTGAAGTTTGCCGGCATTGGGACTGCAGAGGAGCTTAAACGAGTCGGAAGTCAGGAAGCTTTTGTACGAATTAAATCATATTATCCAAATGTATGTCTTGTCCACCTAATGGCGCTGGAAGGTGCTGTTTCAGACATGGATTATAACCAACTTTCGGATGATGTGCAGAAGAAATTGAAAGAATTTAGTGATGGTATAGGATAGGTTATTATGCATTCAACCCACTAGTTACTTTTCGTGCTGCGACTACTGCGCGAGATGAGCCGCTTTTGTTTGCAAGGGACTGTATGCCCGGCAAATCAAGGGTGGTTTTTTCGGCGATTCCTTTTTCTACGGCAAATTGTACTTCGGGTAATAATGCTTCCATAAGCTCAGCAATTTCTGCAGTTCCTGATGGAAGTCTTTTTGCTTTTAGTGATTCAGATATAATATCATCTAAAATCGGCCAAACGACGGAAAGCAATCCGTCATGGGCAATTTCGTCAAGAGAGGTAGCCAGTGCCGCCAAATTGGAAGGATCTTTTGTTTTCCAGTCTAAAAGAGCGACATCAGCGATGCCCGGGCGTAGCAAGCCGCGTTCCCATGCTTCTGTTACTGCACGTATTGAGTCCTCTTGAGCTTTGTGTGTCGAGGAACGTTGCGCCGCCAGCATATTAATTGAAGCTCCCGGTGGGAGGGGGTTTGCACGCCGAGCTACCTGACGTAAGATAAGTCCCTTTTCGTGGTATACATCATCGCGCCATTCAACACCATCAACAAGTGCCGCATCGCCCCATAAGGGCAAAATTGAAAAGAATTCCCTATGATAATAAGTGTCAAATCGATTCGGGAAGTTGTGTAAAGATTCAGGCAGTTTTATTTTTTCCATGCGTAAACGTCCATATTCATTTACAACCAACGATGTTTCTGTTAGCGGGTCATCCAAATACTGCAATATTATTTCACCGGCAGTATTCGACATTTTATCTCCGGATTGTAGCACTACAGGAACATCTGAATTTTGCAGTTCTTTGACGGATTCGGAAGTTTTCGTATTCACATCAAGTCTTGCCAACGCTAAAAGTAAATCAGAATCAAGTGCATCTACGCCCGCTTCCTGATATATAGCAAGGCGTGAAGCCAAGTCAGGAACGGTAATAGTCAAATCGACAATGCTAGGTGTTGACAACAAGCAAGGTATCTTGCCAAGTTGCAGACAGACCAGATAATCCCGTGCTTTTAATGGATCTGCGTAATCCACCCACGTCATTGAGATGCCGACTACCTCACTATCACAGCCATACAGTATCTTTTCGTCCTTAACCCACCACACGATATTTTGTAGCAAAGGATCATCGTTAGGTTGTATATTTTCCAAACCGCGCAGACTGGTTCGGGTTGCGTCGGGATCTTCGTATGCTAACGCATTCATCATCGCCAAAAAACGCTCGCCTGTTATATCGTGAACAGCCAACGGTTGATTGACAATTTTTGCGGCAAGTTCTGTCAATGCCTCATGTGAAATCTCGCCCATCTCAAAAGCCGGAGGTGTCCAGACGGGCGGTGTGCTTTGCCATAGTCCCTGCACTTCGGGAGCATCTTCCGTGAGCAACTCGGCATTTATTTGCCATTGATTCATTAGTCGCTCTGCAAATGAAGCGATTGATTTATCCTTATCGTTTGCCAAAATGGAGAGCCATGATGTCAGCTCATCTGCGTTTTCAGGGCGTGAACGATCAAGTACAGATTTTAATACGGCTTTCCGTGCCTTTTTTGTTGTTGCGGAAAGTGCAGATAAAATAACTTCGGTTAGCAAGCTGTCATCTGCAATAGATATAAGTGGTGGTGCAAGTTGTGTAACCACTGCACTATCCCCTGTTGCCAACAAGGGAATTAGTAATTGAATGCGCGAACTTAACTCTTTATCGCTTACAGCAAGTTTCTCTAGTACATCCAACCAAGCTCTACGGTCACCTGGACGAATAGAGGCGTCCAATGCCGAAAAAGCGAGTTCTATTGCTTTTTCACGAGGCAACCACCCGCGCCTTACTCCGTCATGAAATACTGCTCCAAAAGAACCTTTGGCGGGGATTTTTTCAGATACGCCGTTTTCGATGTGCTCGACAAAGCGTCTTTCTATCAAATCCAAATCAGGTGGGTCTATGTAGTGGATTTTTTCCCATTGTGACAAATTGGTTCGCATTTTCAGCCCCATTGCAGTAGCTGCAAATACGAACCAATTATTCATGTAATGAATATTTTGCGGAATATCCAAGTTAAATTGGTCAACTAAATGCACAGCAACATAGCCAAACCCTGTAGCTGAATGTTCAACCCATATACCGCCGATGCCGGAAGCATAGACACAACTAATGAAGTCAGATGCGTATTTTTTTCCTCGATCGGCAATGACTTTAATAGCCATGTCATTCTTTTCATAACGACTTAAAATACTTGCAGCTCTTCGAGGGTCCACACCAACACGAACAGCAAACAGGGCAAGCTTCTTCTTGTCCACATCAACATAGCTATGATAATCGTGCATATAGCTATCTTCACGCTTGACGAGTTCGCCCCATTCACCGCTTTTCAACCCATCGCATGCAGTTCTTTGTTGCTCAGCCGTTCCTATAGGCAGAGTTAATATATTTTCTGCGGTGACATTTTCCCAACCAAGTTCGGTGAAAATAGCGGCGGCTTCTTGTAATTTTTTATTCATGATAGTTGTGATACTTCCTTTAGAGTTGTAAACAACCGTCATTGCGGACTTGATCCGCAATCCCCCTGGGCATAGCTTCGATTCTGGGGATCCCGGATCAAGTCCGGGATGACGTGGCTGCAGGATTTCTTATGCTGCTTGCAGTGGGGTCAAGCCCGGGATGACAGGGACGGGGGAGTACATTTAATTAGTGGCTACGTAACTGTACAGCCAGAATATGTTTGCATGGTCCTCGTCTGTTTTGGTGATTCAAGTACCAGGTGCAAGTGCATTTTGCATCATTTGCTCCTTGCGTGGTGTTATATATGACCCTATAATCTGCTTCGTTGGAGTGGACAGTCCATTGATTATTGCCTGTGCTTTTCACAGCATCGGTCAGCTTGCGAGCGGCTTTCAAACGTGGGTTATCTTTTAACACTCGATTTGGATCGTCGGGCAACTCACGATGGAAATATGCCAGGTCATGGACGTCAAAGCCCAACTTGCCTGAGACGGCAAGCAGAGCCAATGCGGCGTGCAATCGATTTTCATCCATATTCCACTTGTGGAGCATCTGGTTTTCATTTATTACAGCATCAAACTCAAGCAGTGAGCTTATAGATTCAGCATCTTCCAACACATCTTGCTGTGCAAGGGACTCAAGTAGAGATCCCTCGCCGGAATAGCCCTGCCAAGCCTCGGCGGTTAAGCTAATTGTGAGGCGCGTGGATGGCAATTCAACCTCTAGCATGAATGGTCCTGGGTCTCCGTCAGATGGCATATAGAAAGTTATACTTGATATGTTGGTCATAATGCGCTTTATCGCACTCAGCCTATGTAACCCGGAAACAAAAACAGCACCGGATGAGCGGCGAGGCATTAGTTTTGTGCCTGTGGGTTGTGGTGTTAGCCAACCGGATTGATTCTTTCCTGTGGCGGGTGGCAATGAAGCGACAAAGGCTTGTGCCTGTGCTCCTTTTAATGTGAAAACGGGGGTCATGCTTCGGTGGATTTCGGCAGAGTTGCCCAGAGCACGTACCCATCTGTCCGGCATTTGCACCGGTCTTTCATGTATTATATTGGCAATATGGTCGGTCTTATCGTTTACTCGGTTGATGTGTGATGTTGTTAGTCCGTTATCACCAATGTTGACGTGAAGTTTGTCTTGTCGTGTGACTTGTGTTAGTGCTTTTCGCAGCTCGGTTCCGATGTCAACATTTGTTGTTCCAAATGCAATGTCGCCGTCGAAACCGGATTGTAACAAATCTAGCCTTGCATATACGCCGTTGCAAGCAGAAAAACACTCTGCCCGAAGCCTGTCTCCTTGTGCAGATAAGACAGGGTCGCGCAGAGGTTCGGGTGTATAGTTGAAATATCGTGTAGATGTTATATCTGCTAGAATCAAAAGTCCCCGTGCTAGTACTTGTGGATATACCACAAAGCCTCGAAAAAAGCTGGGGTCACGGACAATTCCTGAAGGCGTCAGAGCCGGAGCTAATGCCAGTGCTAGATTACCGTCAGCAAGCTCAGATTGTCGGGTGAAAATTCTCATGCCAATGACTGCTCCTTTCGTTGCGCTCGAACAAAGGAATTATATCGCATCATCAACATAATGTCTATTTTCATGTAAAATTTTTCACAGAAAAATGAGTGGCATGCAAATACTTACACACTCAAACCGACATGGGTCATCAACTCAGTCAAGCTCTTTGCAATATAAACGTGGGGCAATTGTTGAAACTCGCTTTCAGTAGTTGTGCCGGTCAAGACAGCTCCAAAGTCGATTTCTGCGTTATTAGCTGTGTTTGCATCAATCATACTGTCTCCGACATATAATACAGAGGAATTTGTTGCATCTAAGCGTTTAATTGCTTTTACTAAGCCTTCCGGAGAGGGCTTGGTGGTATCGACATCTTCCAAGCCAATGATATAGTCTACTAGTTCAGGAATACTATACTTTTCTAATGCTTGCTCTATTCTATAGCGATACTTTGTGGAGACAATGGCGGTTTTGTAGCCGCTGTTTTTTATTTGTCGCAATACGTCTATAGTGTCATCAAACAGATATGTGTTATCCGTCATGATGTCATCTGCCATGTTTATGAAATAGGAAGCGAACAGATCTGCGAGATGCCTGTCTTGTACGCCGGTGAGAGTTGAAAAAATGTCATTTAGTGTCATGCCGACAGTATTTCTGATTTCTTCATGGCTTCTTTTTTGAAAGCCAAGCTTATGAAGTGCATAATTAGCACATTCGGTAATACCGGTACTTGCGTCTGCCAAGGTAAAGTCAAAGTCGAAGATATAGGTTTTATATTTCACGTTTTCGCTCCATCTTAATTGATTTTTGTGTTTCAATGTTAGCACATTATATAGGCGGCTGTCCATAGTCAAATGAAGTGAGAGTCGCGGCCGAGCTTGCTCGGACATGACCGAACGAGTGCAGACTAGAGCAAAGCGATATACACATTTGAAGTTGTAAAATGTAGAAAAATAGCAATTGGCATTGCACGATGGCGGTGACTTGTAACAGACATTACTTTGTTGAAAGTAAAAAAATTAACCTTACCTTAACTTTTCTTTGATATAATGTCGCATGAGATAATGGAGGTGTTTCGAAAATGAAGCTACTCATAGTAGAAGATGAAATGTCGTTGCAAACAGCGTTATGCAAAGGCTTTCGCAAGCTTGGATATACGGTTGATGCCGCTTCTGATGGTGAGGAAGCGGTGGAACTGTTTTACTCGAACATATATGCCCTTGTGGTTCTTGACCTAAACTTGCCGAAGTTGGACGGGTTGGAAGTATTGAAGCAAGTCCGCATCGAATGCAATAAAATCCCTGTCATAATCCTCTCTGCAAGAAGCGCAGTTGAGGATAAGATTGTTGGACTGGATGAAGGGGCGAACGATTATCTTGCGAAACCTTTTCACTTCATGGAACTTGAAGCCAGAGTTCGAGCTTTGCTCCGACGTAATTTTAAGACATCCGATACGGTTATTGAAATTGAAAATGTGAAAATTGACACGGCAGTTAAGAAGCTTTTTGTGTGCGGTGAAGAAATAAATCTTGCAAAAAAAGAATACTCCATAGTCGAATACTTGCTTTTGCGTAAGGGGGAAGTCATTGCCCCCTCTGAACTTATTTCTCATATATGGGAAAGTGATAGCGAAGATATATTTAATTCCCTCAAGGTGCATTTAAGCACACTGCGTAAAAAACTACCCGCAGATTTCATCAAGAACAAAAGGGGGCAAGGCTATTATGTGGAGTAGAATATCATTGCGAATTAAATTAACTATACTTACTATAGTCTCAATAATCGTGATTGTAGTAAGCCTGACAGCGAGTTTTATTTATACGGTAAGCGTGTCTTGGGCTTTTAGTGGTGTAGTCGAAACCATGGCAATTGAAGACATCCTGGCAATCGAAGACTTACTGCTTTCTGAAGATACCATAGCAACTGCTGAATTCCAAATTCTCGATGTTTTTATAACAGTGGTCGAGGGAACAACTATGTTAGATGAAGTGCCTTTGATAGTACATGTAGCTGAACTAAATGCGGGTGAAGAATACTATAATGTTTTTCAGCGTTACGGCATAATTATTGCTGTTGCGTTCATTATAATAGGAGCTATTTCGGCATATATTATTTCGAGACAAACTCTAAAACCAATGAAAACATTAGCCGAAAAAATTGAGGATATTGATGCAAATAACTTAGACACTCCCATTGAATTGCCAAAGGCCAATGATGAGCTATCGAGCCTTACTCATTCATTTAACAATATGCTAGGAAAGTTAAATCGTTCATTTAATAGTCACAAGCTCTTTGCACAAAACGCCGCTCACGAGTTAAAGACACCCCTTGCTTCTATCATGACAAATATCGAAGTTCTTCAGCTAGATGATGAGCCGTCGATGGATGAATATAAGGAAGTAGTAGGTGTTGTAAAGGACAATACAGCACGACTGATTGACCTTGTTGAGGGGCTGTTGTCTGCGAATAATGCGATAGATGAAACACGCTGGCAGACGTTCAATGTGTCGGAGGTTTTTGAAACAATTATCAACAACTTAAATGATGATATTGAGCGAAAACATTTGAATGTTGATTTGTCCGGCGAATGTCACATAAGGGGTGACAAGGTTCTTTTAGAGAGGGCTTTTCAGAATTTGGTTCATAATGCTGTTCGGTATAATATTGAAAACGGCACTATCGAGATAAGCCTAGAAAACGATGAGATTTCTATTGAGGATAGCGGCATAGGCATACCGAAAGAAAACTTGGAGAACATCTTTGAACCATTTTATTGTGTGGATAATTCTCGTTCAAAGAATCTCGGCGGACATGGTTTGGGAATGACTATTGCCAAAAATATTTTTGATATGCATCGAATAAAAATTTGCGTTTCCAGCGAAGCAGGGAAAGGAACAAAAATAATTCTGAAGCTCAATGAGATTTAACTTTTTCTTAACTCTTGACTTGGTATCATGTACTTGTAAGTATCATAGACAATTGCGAAAGTCCGCGATGTGAACCACCCCGCCGCCTACGGCGTCACCCCTCCAAGGGAGGGGAATTAAGAACACGGATAGCCAAATTCCCCTCCGTTGGAGGGGTGCCCGAAGGGCGGGGTGGTTAAAAGTGGATAAAATTCAATAGATAGATTGCTCGAATGACGGTGTAAATGCTAAGTTTTTTGAGTTTTGCAATAGACTATGTAAATCATCAAAAAAGGAGGATTTAGTTTGAATAAATTCAAACAAACCAGAGAATGTGCCAATTGTGTTCCTGTGGAAGCACAATTGATGCACAAAATGAAAAGAGTGATTATCCTATTGTTCGCCGTTGTCTGCGTATTCCTGTTGATGGGGTGCGGAGCAGATGATTACGATCCGCCTGTAGAAACTTTAGCCTATGATCAAGATGAACAGCAAGAAGCCGGAATAACAATCGACAATAATTATGACGATGCAGAAACCAATTATTATGTCTTTGTTTCAACTATCCCTCTTGACTTAGCGGAGGAGTTGTTCACACGTATGCACGTAGCATGGGATGAGGATGACGGTGACTTATGGGGCTTTCACTTGTTTGCGCCATCAATGATTGCTGATCCCATATCCCGCCATGTAGTGGCAAATATGCCCGACCCAGAAGGGCATTTTACCCGGCACGGGGATTTGTATGTGGGCATACTGCCTGATGATGTGTTTGTCAGCCATACAGCAGTGGAGTTTGCCGGACTCACATGGGGTATGCTGATGTGGTCGCCGATGGAAAGTGGGATATATGAATCGGGTGATTTTGAAAGCTTCGGTTTAGACGGGCGCGATGAATTTGTAACAATGCTATTGAGAGTATTTATACACGAGGGTTTCCATGCTGTACAGTTGCAGGTTTTGCCCGGACACGATACAATCAGCCCTCTTGCCGATCAAATGTCACCACATGCTGAGCGCTGTGCGGATGCGCGTATTAGTATTTTGCTTGAGATGAACGCCTTGCGACAGGCTTTGTCCACAGAGGGGGATGAGCGACACAGAGCCATTCATGATGCAATATCCATCCGTGCCCATCGCCGTCACGGGCAACCAGAGATATATCTAAGTGAAAACATGCAAGAGTTAAATGAAGGGATTGCCGTGTTTACCGATATATATCTGGTGCATGGCAATGCGGATGTTCTGCTTGCAGAATATGACGATAATATGATGAGAGTGTTGGTAGAATCTTCAGGATTGGGAAGCGGATTTCCGTATTTTACCGGAGCGGCGTATGCGTTTTTGCTCCGCGATACCGGGGTGTCGTGGCAATACAATCTCACATGGGATACGGACTTGGCAGCGCTCTTGCAAGAAGCTGTAGGCATCACGGAATTAATTCCATTTGATGAGATAGACTTGGAACGTTACGGATATTCGCAACTTGCTCCGGATGCACGGGTATTTGTTGAGCGTTTTCAAAGAATATATCAAGGTGCGAGAGAGTTTGTGGAGTTGCCAAATAACATTTTGATTGAAGGGATATGGACATTTGGCGGAATATTCGAAAACGAGCTTGTTGACGTTGAAATTGATCATAATCGAGGTTATTTGGTTTTCTACGACCGTATTGACTTTGTTGCATCGAACTGGCGGATAGAGATGTTGAGCGGATACTCTCATATGGTTACTCACCCTGCACAGGGAATAGCTATACCGTTTTATGAAAATATTGCAATAAGCGAAGATGGAACGCGTGCTACATCGCCGACTTGGGAGCTGGAAATTCTCGACCCTGCGTATCAAATAGTAATGGATGAGCAAGGGAGTATAAGTGTGGTTTTGCGATAGTGGGGTATTTGGTATAGACTGCTAGAGGCGAGAATTTTTCCTGAAATTAAACAAAAAACGCATGAAGCCGTCAAGTTTTTTCATTTTTTTGAAAAAACTTGACGGTTTTGTTAGTTTTTAGTATAATCAGAAAAAAGTGGGTGATGATATGATTCTACGAAAAGGGTATTTGGAACAACTAAAGCTTTGGCGTGAGAAGCAACTAATCAAAGTTGTTAGCGGAGTACGTCGTTGCGGTAAATCGACATTGCTTAAACAATACATGGATTACTTGCGTTCTACTGACGTGAACGATGAGCAAATTGTGTCGGTCAACTTAGAGGATGTTGATTTTGAGCATTTGCTTGACTATAAAGCGTTATACGACTATATAAGAGCGCGACTTTGCAAAGGTAAATATACATATGTGTTTATTGACGAAGTACAGCAGTGTGCGAACTTTGAAAAAGCTGTGGATAGTCTATTTATTAAAGAAAATGTTGATGTGTACATCACAGGTTCTAATGCGTATATGTTGTCTGGCGAATTAGCTACGCTTTTATCGGGCAGATATATTGAAATGAACATATTGCCACTTTCATTTGCAGAGTATATGGAGATTACACCGGAAGTGGGAATGTGGCTTCCTGCAAATCTTCCCAATTATTTTGGCAAAAACCCAAATGATGTTTTTAGCGATTATTTACGCTTTGGCTCTTTTCCGTATATAAGTCAACTTGAAAAAAATGAAACTGTCATAAGAACATATCTTGAAGGAATATACAATACAATTCTTATAAAAGATGTTGCTATGCGTGAAAGGATAGCCGATATAGCAATTCTCGAAAGTGTTGTGAAATTTCTTTGTAGCAATATCGGAAGTCCTGTATCAACAAAGAGAATCAGCGACACCATCAATTCAGGCGGGCGAAATACTTCAGTAAATACAATTGAAAAATATGTTCGAGCACTTACCGACAGTTTTGTTTTCTATAAAGTTGATCGTTACGACATTAAGGGACGGCAACACCTAAAAACATTAGGGAAATATTATCTCGTAGATACAGGTCTTAGAAATATGTTGTTATCCGGCTCATCGCCTGATTTGGGACATCAGTTAGAAAACATTGTGTACTTTGAATTATTGCGCCGTGGTAATAAGGTGAACATAGGAAAACTTGCAGAAAAAGAAGTAGATTTTGTTGCAAGTAATGCTGATGGCATTTGCTACTATCAGGTGGCAGCATCAGTGTTGGATGAAAATACTCTAGCAAGAGAACTTACATCACTTCAAAAAATACCAGACCACCACTCAAAATTTTTGCTAACACTTGATGGTATAATGCCAAATGCTAATCACGATGGTATACGCCAGATTAATGTGCTGGACTGGTTGCTCGAAAACAACACATAAGTAAGTTGTTAATCAAAAGCACTCTTGTAAAATAAGCAACATCCCTGTGCCGGACGGTCACAAGGATGTTGTTTTTAGACATTTGATACGAAGGGAGTTGCTATTTATGAGCTTTTCTTCTTTCGTGACAGGCCGATTGCAACTAATGCGCCGCCGACAGCAAAACATGTAAGTAGAATTAGCAGAGAAACATTTGCATTGCTGGTGTTTATCGGACCAAATTGCCAACTGAATAGATTTGCATTTAATAAGTTTGTATACCAAGTGCCATACAAAACCCACGAAACAAAATCATTTACGAAGGGAATAAACATACCGCTGATGATGAAAGATACCCCTGTCTTTACGATTGCATTAGTCTTGAGATAACGTATCGTAAGGAACAGTGCCCACGGGTATATCAGACATACAGAGGTTATGAGAAGTGATGTTCGCCAATACTCTGCACCACCGCCTGCATGAAGTCCGCTGACTACAATAGTTGCATATAAAAGCACTGTGTTTATAGCCATTGCTAAAAGACCTTTGTGACGTGAGGCGAATCCGGTAAGGGGTAGTTTGCTGATTACGTATGGTGCAAATATGATTGAAAGTCCGAATAGAGTTGGAATTGTTGCAAGGAAAAACCAGTTTTGACCATTAAATATGTTAATCGTTAGAAATAACAGGAGCAAACTTCCGATGAAACTACCTAGTGTCCAAATGCCCTTATTCTTCTCAACCACTAACGGAACCACTGTGACCGAGGCAAAGACCATCAATGAGGTTATAACGATGAAGAACCAGTCCAACGCTCCGGCGGTTGCCAGATTGACAATAAATGTGACCAGTACGGGAATCATTAGAATTGAAGCTATAATGGTTCCTACAACCAAGGACCTCCTCTTAGTTGCTTGTGCATGGTGCTGAACAACATCCTCCCGTTCTGCGCTGATGCGGTTGTCGATACGGTTGTCGCTGAGCTTTTCCAACATGGATACACATGCATCACATTCTGACAGGTGTTCTTCTACAAGTTTTTTACTGGCTTCATTGCAAACTCCGTCATAGTAAAGTGGCAATAAATCCGAGATAACATCGCATGAAATTTTCATTCTTAGTGTATTCATTTTACATCCATCCTTTCTTGAATCTTAAGGCGGGCGCGGTGGTGCGTAACTCGAGCCCAATTTTCTGTTTTGCCGAACAATAAACCGATTTTTTGAAATGGCAGTTCGCCAAACACGCGGAGCTGGAACACTTCTTTGTACGGCTCATCTAAATTGTGCAACACCTGATGAATGCGAAACGCAGAGTCCTCATCAGCAAACGCATGTTCTATGTTCGTGTCTGATACAGCATCAACATTTAGCTCAGTTGTGCGCTTTTGCTTTCTATGTTCGTCAACAAATAGATTTTTCGCAATTGCACACAGCCATGTAAATTCCGACGAGTCGCCGCGGCTCTTTTTGTCGGTGGTCATAGCTTTGAAGAAGGTCTTTTGCGTAATTTCTTCTGCGTCATGCTGATTTTTGCACAGAGTCATCACATAGGAGTACACTTTCATATAGTATGTGTTATACATTTGCTCAAAGTCGGTCTTGTCTGCTTTCACATTATCGCCCTCCTTTCTTGCGTTTCTAGAGTAGTTCGTTAAGTCCAAAAGCCTCACATTCTTACGTCGCCTTTTTTCGCTTCTCTGCGTTAAACGTCCTTGAAAGGCCAGTGACATTCCTTCGGTCTTTTGCCTTGATAACCGAAAGAATACAACGCAATTATGTAAGCATTTAGACTTATCGAACTACTAGTTAGACGGAGCAAGTTGAATTTCGTTACAAGATTTTTGAAAAAATTTTGACCCGCCGTTTTGTTAGCGGGTCTGGTATGTTAAAATTACCATTAAATCGGTGATTACTTAGATATTATGCGTCACTAGTGTCTTTAAGTAACATATCCCTTTTTACATCGAACTCATCTTGTGTCAAAATACCACTATCAAATAGAACTTTAAGCATTGAAACCTTGTCCTCAGTACTGTGAACAGGTGAAGTTGCTTTGTACGTCTCTTCTTTTTTTGCTTTGAAAAACATTTTTGCCTCCATTGCAATGGATATTGCAATATATCCGAGAATAGTTTCAGCTATCAAACTCATCAATGGCGGAAAATCAACGGGTAAAAACCAACTCATTACCCACGCATAAATATAGAATAGGCAGATTATTCCGACATAGCCTATGCCATACATTATAGCATTCTTTATGATTTTGTTACCCTTGGATTTTTTCAGAATCAATTTTTCCAACAGAAAGAAAAAGGTTACGAATATAATCAAAATGAAATCTCGTTGCATAAATCGAGTCAAAAAGACCTCTGTCATTTCCAAAAAATCTCCTTGACCTGCTCCGGTAATTATATCAAACCAGTATATAATTTTTGAGAGTGCAAGGTATCCGAACAGAATCATTTTAATTGATTCAAATTTTTTCTTCTTTTCCATATTTGTATTCCTTTCTCACTTTTAGGATGCTTCGCTTTCTGCGAACTATTTACCGTTACCGTCATTCTGCGCGAAGTCGCAGAATCTACGCCATCTGTACTTACTGGATTCTGCGACTTCGCGCAGAATGACGGGAGTTATTTTGCACAGCTTATCATTTTGTTTTCCAGTAAAACACCGCCAGTTGTGTTCTATCCCTTAGCTCCAGTTTTTCCAAAATAGCACTCAAGTAATTTCTGACAGTACCCTCGCTTAGATGTAAAGCATCTGCGACTTCTTTGTTGTTGAAGCCTTTTGCTACTTGCTCAATTACTTCTATTTCTCGCTCGCTCAAGTCATAGCTTGAGAAGTCTGTTTTATCCTGTGATTCGATAAAGGTCGGAAGCTTGGAGATGATTTCGCTTCCAAATACGCTTTGGCCGGACATAACAGCCTTGAGTGCCGGCACTATTGCTTCGGCGTTTTGCTTTATAAGATAGCCTTTCGCTCCAATTTGCAGAGCTTTGACTATATATTCATTATCAGAAAAGGTTGTAAGAAGCAAGACCTTTGCATTGGGATGTTTGGTGATAATCCGGTCGCCCGCTTCCAGACCGCTTATGCCGCCCATTTGAATGTCCATTAGCAGGATATCAGGCTTGATGCTCTCATATTGCTCAACAGCTTCCTCGCCACTCGAGCAAACGGCAACAACTTCAACCTCAGGATCAGATTGAAGTATGGTTTTTAGTGAGGTGCAAATAAAAGGATCGTCATCAACTATAATTATTTTCAATATTGGTAATCTCCTATTTTAAATTGAAGTTACTTTTCGTATTATCGCACACAACTCTCCTGTTGACAATGAAGATTGCCGTAGAATTGTTTAAGATTAGAATAAAAGCGGAAAAGTCAGTGTGTTAGTAGATGCATAAATATAGGTGATGCCAAGCCTTATGGCATCACCTATATTCATTCTAATTTTAATGACCAAATACACTAATTTGACAATTTGCTAACACGAGCACATTCATACACAATTTGCCTGAGAGTGTGTGTCATCATGGTGAAAAGACTAACTGCTGGCAACTAGTGCTAAGAATTCAGCTCTTTGCTCTGCACTCATTTCGAGATACATTATGAAAATAGCATTGCCTGATTGCATTATATCCATTGGGTCAATTTCTATTCCTGTTACCGTATAGAACATTTCTATACGCTCGAATGATCCAACACTTGGAAATACTGATAGTTGCTGTTGTCCTGTGATATTATCTGTTATTACCACAGTATCTAAATCAAATGCTTCTAAGAATTCGAGAAGTTTATCAAGTTCAGCAGGATCATCGGGCACAATAATAGTTCTGCTTGAAGGATCTGGAAAAGTTTCTGGTAATTCTGGTGTTGTCGGCACTTCTGCCGCAGGAGGCGATCCAACCTCAGGCCAGATTATTTCAACATCATCAAAGGCATTGTAGGAGTAGTGAACGATCATGCTGATGTGCATTTCTTCGCCGGAGAATTCTTCAAGCTCGCCGGTCAAATCATCAGGAAATCTCAATCGTGTCAACATATCGAATACCATCGTAAGTGGATTACCCTCACTATCGATTTCGATAATAATTAATAAGTCTGCGATATCTGCTTCCAGCTCAACGCCAAATGAATCTAACATTGTTGTGTATGCCTCCATGGTATCGGAGATAAATTCGCCTAGCATATCGGAATACAACCATAAGTTAATGACTGTTGTATCTCCAACAGAATCAATATCAACAGATCGAATTGCAGACTCATCAAATTCTGGATAGTTATTGATATCAGCAAGTGCATCGTCTATTGATTCAACGGGAGCGAAGTCCGAGATGTCTTCCCCATCGGCAAAAAAGACGAAGTCGACGATGATATCATCTTCCATAGCTACATATATATCTGCGTCTATTGGAGGGGTGCCAAAATCACTCATATCTGTATGAGTATATATAGCCATTTGAGTTTGGTGGCCATCACTAATTATGCGGAAATTTGCATCAATGACAATGGAGATGTCATAATCAAGCAAATCCATATCTATTTTGATAATAGCATCAACGTCGAAAGCGCCGGGCTGGTTGTCATCGACGAAAGAAAAGCGTTGTACAATGTCGTTGTAAACTTCGATGGCTACTTCTTCCGGAGAAAGTAAGTGCTCATCATCTGATTCGTATATATCGTCAGGGTCGTAAACTTCGTAATCGTCAACATCAGTTGGTGTTGCATTGTCGCATGCCATGAAAAGAGCTAGTAACAGTAGCGCTAATAAAATAATTCCAAGTTTCTTTTTCATTTCTATACCTCTATTTTTATGATTTATATTAAGTGCTACCTATAACACTCATTAACTATTTGAAAAGTTGCATTTGAAAAGTTGCATCAGAGATCTAATTTTTTGCTGTTTTCGGTGCGGATATAAACACAGTAAAGCCTTTGTTTTGTTCGGTGCGGAAGACTCCGCCGAGTTCGTCTACACGGTCTGCTATGTTCTGCAACCCAATACCGCTTGTACTTCTGACGATACCGCCGCTCATATTTGAGCTCATGTCGATGGGGAGATTATTCTCTGAACCGCTGTGGGCAACAGGATTTATGCCGGACGAGCTTCTTCCTGTTGCTTTTGCAGTACCATTGTCAGCGATAACCAGTTGATAAAAGGAAGGGTGCTCCATCAATGTAACGGTCGCGCTTGATGCATTACTATGTTTTGCAATATTGCTCAATGCTTCACGGACAATAGCGACAAAGCATAGCTTTACTTCGGCGGGTAGCTCTCCTGCATCATATCGTAATTTCACAGGACAAAAAACAAATCCGTCGATCATTGCGTCCAACCTACTTTTTAAATCAATAGATTCATCATGTAAATTATGAACACTGTTGCGGATGCTGTCCATTGCATCCGACAGCGTGTTTTTTATCGTATCGAGTTCACTCGTGAGTGCATCATCGTCGGGATGAGTTATGCGCAGTGCACTTATCTGTAAAAGTGAACGTGTCAGCATATGACCGACATTATCGTGAATCTCACGTGCGATACGATTTCGCTCTGCAAGTGTTGCAACTCGAACCTCGCTGTCCTGTCTTTCCATAAGGTCACGATTCTTTCGTTCAAGTTGTTCAGATCGCTCTCTGGTGTCGTCACGCAGCTCAAGTAACGCACCGCGAGTGGCTATCTGTGTATTTGTTCTGTGTTGCAATAGGAAAGCTATACCGCATGAGATGACTATTGCGGCGGATACTTGAATGACGTCGAAGAATCCGATAGTTGGCAGTACAAGTACCCAGCATAAACGTAACGCCCACTTTCGAAAGTTTGACATACCTGTTATATCCGAAGAGGTGTTCTCATTGCCTAACCCTGAACAATCATAGACAATCAATGGAAGAAACATCAATAAGTCAGGAACTAATAGACAAGCGGCTACATAGCCAATGCAAAGAAACTTCGTGTATTTGCGATTCAGATATCCACAAAGAGAGCTAACCAAAATAGCGAAAAGCATAATAACAATGGTCGTCCACTCGATCTCGATAAGCGACATTGTTAGCAGAGAAAGACCGAGCAATACTATTTTGTCAAAAAGCGTTTGCATTGTGTACTCCTTGTGGACTCGTCATTGCGGCCTCCGAGCCGCAATCCCCTGAATTGGTGCCATACTCATGAGATTGCGGATCAAGTCCGCAATGACGGCGTCCTAAAAACATGACATTTGTCACATAGTATATCATGAAATTCATGACACTGCTCACTGTTTTTATGTGATTTGGTCTGCTAAACTGTAAACAAGATCACAAGGTGGTATCAAACAATCTATGAAAAGGCTACCGTCATTCTGCGCGAAGTCGCAGAATCCAGTAAGTACAGATGGTTTAGATTCTGCAACTTCGTGCAGAATGACACTACTGTCAAATAATCCATGAAAAGTGAAACAGATAAAGAAGGGGAAATTAAAATGATTCAAGTTAAAAATTTAGTGAAACGTTATGGCGATTTAATTGCACTCGACAACTTCAATCTTGATGTGCATGAGGGAGAAATATTTGGATTGCTCGGGCCAAACGGTTCAGGCAAGACCACAGCGATAAACTGCATACTTTCTCTATTAAATTACAGCAAAGGTGAAATTAATCTATTCGGTTCACCAATGTCACCAAATAACTATGCAAGCAAAAAACGTATAGGTGTGGTCATGCAAAATGTTGCAGTATTTAATGAGTTGACAGTAATTGAAAATATTGACTATTTTTGTGGACTGTATGTCCCTGAAAAAGCAAAACGTGCTCCATTGGTAGAAGAAGCTATCGAATTTACAGGTTTGGGTGACTATCGCAAGTTTCTTCCGAAAAAGCTAAGTGGCGGCCTGCTGCGACGTCTTAACATAGCTTGCGGAATCGCACATAAGCCTGACCTGATCTTCATGGATGAGCCGACTGTGGCTGTTGATCCGCAAAGTCGTAACCACATTCTTGAGGGCATAAAAGAGCTAAATGAAAATGGGGCAACTGTAATTTATACTTCGCACTATATGGAAGAGGTCGAACAAATATGCTCACGCATTATGATTATGGATAGCGGAAAAGCCATCGCAACAGGCACAAAAGAAGAACTCAAAGCAATGATTCGTTCTGGTGAAAAAGTCACAGTAGAGATACCTGACCTACCTGCTGACGTACTAAAAGAAATTGAGTCGTTGTCAGGACTGATTGATGCAAAATATGAAGAACAACTGCTTACAGCAAGATGTGTGTCTGAAAGCTATTGCCTAAGTTCCGTTCTTGATATGCTAAGGCGTCACAAAGTTGGTTTTGGGCGTGTGTTCTCCGAGCCACCGACACTCAACGACGTGTTTCTAGAAATCACAGGCAAGGACTTGAAAGATTAGCACCCCAAAAACTCGCTACCGGGTACTTGAGAAAGGATAATGACTATTATGTTTAAAAATATATATGGCAAAGGCATCATCGGCCGAGTTCGTGACAGGGGAACACTAGTTTGGACTTTAATATTTCCGCTAGTATTGGCAACATTGTTCTACATTGTCTTTAGTGGACTTGATACAGCCGCAATGTTCATGAGATTCCCCCTGGGAGTTGTGAATAACGAAGCATTTCAACAGGATGTAGCGTTTAGCACAGCACTTGAAGCAGTATCTGATGAAGATGGGCTATTTACCCTTGTGATTTTTGAAAGCGAGGAAGATGCTGAGGCTGCACTTGAGAATGGTGAACTTCATGGATATGTTCTTGCGGGCGAGATTCCAACTCTTATAGTAAGAGGTGACGGGATTGAGGAAACAATTGCAAAGACATTTTTGGATAGGTATTTGCAAACAAGAAGTGTTGTAGAGCATATTGTAGCGACAAACCCCGAAGCTATGGCAGGTTTAACTGAAATACTTACTCCTGTAGAATTTACAGAAGAGATAACACTTTCGCATAATCCACCAAGCGGTATGCTCAATTTCTTTTACGCATTGCTTGCAATGACTGCTATGTATGGCAGTTTCCAAGGACTTCAAACGATTGTATATATGCAAGCGAACCTGTCGGCACTGGGTGCACGACAAGCACTCTCTCCAACGAAACGATGGAAAATGATTACCTACGATATGTTGAGCGGGCTCACGATTCATTTTACGTGCATGATGGTACTAATAGCATTTATGACATTTGTGCTTGGTATTAATTTTGGTCAACAAATTGGTTTCGTTATACTGGCTTGCTTCGCCGGAAGTTTGCTTGGGATTTCATTTGGTGCAGTTGTCAGTGTGACATCCAAGCTCAAAGAGGGAGCAAAGTCATCGATTCTACTTGCCATCACAATGGTGTGTTCATTCCTTGCAGGGTTGATGTTCCCGGATCTTAATTTCCTTGTTGCTCAAAATGCACCAATCGTATCTTGGATTAACCCTGCAGCACGAATTGTTGATGCGTTTTACGCACTATATTTCTTCGACACTTACGAGAGATTTGCACTCAATATGGCAATCGTAATAGGTATGTCGATTGTAATGTTAATCACCACAGCAATACTTATGAGGAGGCACCGTTATGAAAGTATTTAAAGCTTCGTTACTTGTAATTAAACATCACTATTTCTCATACATAGTTAACTTTATGATTTTCATAGGTCTGGCAGTACTCATATCATCTTTGACTGCGGATGACTTTGACCCGACATTTAGAGAGATTACTCCAACTTTTGCAATTGTTAATCGCGATGTAGAAAGTCCACTTATTGATGGATTAACAACATTCATGAGTGAAAATGGGAGCAGAGTCGAGCTGGAAGATAATAGAAATGCATTGCAAGATGCAGTTTTCTACAATGCTACAAACTTAATTATAATAGTTCCTGAAGGGTTCAATGAGAGCTTTATTGCAGGTAATCCGATAACATTGGAAACAGTTAGATCAAATCAAATGGCAAGAGCACTTATTGCAGACAGTTTGGTTGATCAGTATATGAACATGGCACGTATGTACTTTGCTGTGGACAGTGGAATGGGTGAAGAAGCCCTGGTGTCAGCTGTACTTCAAAGCTTAACACTGGAAGCATCGGTTGAAAAAGTGTTTTTTGGAATTGCTGCACCGATTGATGGAGTATACATGTTCTATATGAGTATGATGAATTACATTTTGTTGGTTCTCTGTTTCCTAAGTGTGACAAATCTGACGTTGGTATTCAAGCGCACTGATTTAAAAAGAAGAAACTTGTGTGCACCCATTAGCTTGCGTTCGTTCAGCTTACAACAAATGCTTGCCAGTGCATTGATGAGTTTTGCCGCATGGATTATAACGGTGGCAATAGGTTTGATAATGTATGGCTCTAATCTTAGCGGAGTAGACCCGCGCGTTATAGGGTTGATGATTCTCAACACATTTGTTCTTGTGATTTTTGCATTGGCACTGGCCTCTCTCATGAGCACGTTTGTCAACAGTCGCAACGCACAACAAGCTGTGGCGAATATTAGCACAATGGCACTATGTTTCCTCGGTGGTGTATTTGTACCCCTTGAGATAATGGGTGATGGGATTGTAGCAGTCTCTAGATTCCTACCAACATACTGGAACATGACTGCCCTTACAAGAATCGGCGAGTTGACCGCACTTGATGCAGATTCACTAGCACCAGTATGGCAAGCAATAGGTGTACAACTGGCATTCGCCGCCGCCATCTTTGCAATAACATTGCTACTAAGCAAGCACATAGGACAATCAGAACGCTTCGCAAGCTCCGTCAAGACAGAGGTTGAAGTGTAGAGACGGCCGGCAGACGTTAATAAAAGGGACACAAGGGATCAGTTCTCTTGTGTCCTTTGCTCTGTGTATAGAGGTTTTTTAGAAGGTGTGGTATAGTGGGTGTATGAAATTCACATTTTCAACCGGAGAAAAGGTATGGTCATTAATATGCACTTAAAGAATGGTTGTGAGCTGAAAATACGAAAGGCAGAGAAAGAAGATGCTCAAGAAATACTTGACTACTTGAATGTTGTTGGTGGAGAAAGCGATAACCTCCTCTTTGGAGCAAACGGCTTCAACATCACTTTGGAACAAGAAGAACAATTTATTGAGAACATTCAGGCTTCCGAAGCATCTGCATTGTTTGTGGGGTTGGTTGACGGCAAAATTATTTGTATTGGGAGTATTATCGCACCTACAAGGGATCGGATATCTCATCAAGGGGATGTAGCGTTATCTGTGTTGAAAAAATATTGGGGCATTGGTGTTGGAACATTCTTAATGCAAGAAATTATCAACTTTGCAAAAGAGTCAGGTAAATTAGAGGTACTCCATCTTGGGGTAAGGGTAGATAACGAGCATGCGATCAGTCTTTACAAGAAAATTGGATTTAAAGAAATAGGGCTGTACCCAAAGTTTTTCAAAATCAACGGTGAATATTACGACGAAACTCTTATGAATCTGTATTTGTGAAGATGAAGGGATGCACAAGTATTTTATGAAGGAAAGGATGTTGTAAATAATATTATGATGGTATCAATCCATGCAGCAGTTGGCATTAGCACATCTCTTCTCTTTTATAAAAAAGTTGGTGCGGAGCCGAACAAGGCAAAATCATATATAATGCCATTACTTTTGAATGTTGCGTTACATGGAATTATGGATATTATTCCGCATAGCCACATTGTTCCGGCAATTCCCGACATAATCATAGCATTACTAATTCCTGTGCTTTTACTTCCGTTTGTTAAGAAAAAATATTTGGTATTAGTAATTGTTTGTTATCTAGGTAGTATTTTGCCTGATGTAATTGATCTTGGTGTTTTTCGAATTCTTGGTTTCGGTACTTTTAGAATTTTCCCGTGGCATTTTGTTGAGGTGTATATTTTTCTAAATGCAATATATATAAATGAATTTATCAATGTACTGTTTGATGCACTAGTGATTTTGGCTTGCCTCGCTATAATTTTGTGGAAAAGAAAAGATGCACAGCTCATGCTTCGCGTCTAGCTAGTATTACCAGACAGCTGGGCACACAATTAATAGAATCTTTTGTGAGGGGGTTATGTGTATGTTGTTTCAGGAAACGGGAAACAAAAACCTTCCGACCATCATCCTGTTACATGGCGGTGGGCTATCATGTTGGGCACTGGTAAATGTCGTCGAATTGTTGCAAGCAAACTATCATGTTGTCACGCCGATTATGGATGGCTATGGTGAAAACAGTAATCATGATTTTGTTAGCATTGAAGATTCGGCAGAAAAACTAATTAGGTATATTGAAGAACAATGTAATGGAAAAGTTTTTGCTTTAGGCGGGCTTTCAATCGGTGCACAAATCGTTACGGAAGTATTGGCACAAAGAGAGGATATTGCCGAGTTCGCTATTTTGGAAAGCGCACTAGTTCTGCCAATCAAAGGAACAAAAGCATTGACAGTCCCCACGATAAAGCTTTCTTATGGGCTAATAAAAATGAGATGGTTTGCAAAACTGCAAGCGAAAGCCTTATTCATTCCTGACAATATGTTTGAACAATATTATTCCGACAGTTTGAAAATATCAAAACAAACATTGATTAATACCACACTGAGCAACGGCACATATGCACTAAAAAATGAGATAGAGAAAACAAAAACGAAAGTGTTAATCATTGTGGGCGAAAAAGAAATCAGCCAGATGAAAAAATCTGCAAAATTGCTTCATGATAAAATTCCGGACAGTGAGTTAATGGTTTTGCCGAAAATGGGACATGGAGAATTAAGTATGGTTCATCCAATGGAGTATGTAAAAATCCTCGAAAAGTTCTTTGTAGAATAAGACAGAACCTGAAAGTTAAGTACCAAGGCGGACATCTTGTGTTTGAGATGTGTCATTTGTGCATAGAAGATAATGTTGAAATTTGTAACGTTTCAACGTTTCAAATGTGTATAGACATAGGTCTATCAGGCGTGATACGATATTGTCAGAAAAACCTAACACAGATAGGAGCATATGCACAATGAGCGAATTGAGTAAACTTATTTTATATGAGTCTGACGATGGACTTGTGAGTGTAGACGTTACATTTGTTGATGAAACATTTTGGTTGACACAAAAGGCGATGGGAGAGCTTTTTGGGGTAGAGACGTCAACGATAAACGAACATTTGCGTAATATATTTATGTCTGAAGAGTTGGCAGAGACTTCAACTATTAGGAAATTCCGAATAGTTCAAAAGGAAGGTAGCAGAAATGTTACACGAGAGCTTTCATATTACAACCTCGATGCAATTATTGCAGTGGGGTATCGCGTTAACTCAAAAAGTGCAACACAATTCAGACGATGGGCAACTGTTACTCTAAAAGAATATATTATCAAGGGATTTGTACTCAATGATGAAATGATGAAAAATGGGAAAGCATTTGGTCAAGATTATTTTGATGAGCTACTTGAACGTATAAAAGAAATTCGCGCAAGCGAACGCCGATTCTACCAAAAAATCACTGACATCTTTGCACAATGTAGTTACGACTATGATGCAAAAAGCGATACTACAGAATCTTTCTTTAAGACTGTCCAAAACAAATTGTTGTTCGCAATAACAGGTCAAACTGCACCAGAGATAATAATGGGAAGGGTCGATAGTAATAAAGAGCACATGGGTTTACATACCTGGAAGAATGCGCCGGACGGAAAGATTCTGCAATCAGACGTCACAGTATCAAAAAACTACTTAGAGAGAGAAGAAATAAGTGGACTGAATGATATAGTAAGCATGTATTTAGATTATGCCGAAAATCAAGCAAAGCGCAAAAAGTTAATGTCAATGGAAGACTGGATAGGTAGACTAGATGCATTCTTGCAATTCAATGAGTATGACTTGCTGAACAATAAAGGAAAGGTTGCACGTAATGTTGCAGACGAACTTGCGAAAACTGAGTATAAAAAATATAGGATATTGCAAGATGAAAAGTATATTTCAGATTTCGACAAATTAACAGAGAAATACTTAAATATGTGAATACTGCTGTGGTAGTAGAGCTACAGTCGGTAGCGAAAAATTCTATATTAGGTGGTGGAAGCAGAGTGGAAAATGAATTACTTGCTAATCTTGATAAATTGCACACAACAGAGTTGGGTGTTGAGCGAGTTAAGAGGAACTTAAACTTATCTGATACGGATGTTGTTGCTTGGTGCAAGGATAAAACTAAAAATTCAAGCAACATTGTTAGGCGAGGAAAGAACTGGTATGTGCATACAGAAGATGCTGTAATAACTGTAAACGCCCACAGTTTTACAATAATAACAGCTCATAAAGCAAAAAAGAAAATGTCCACCTAATAAGCCAAATGTGACAGACGGTTGTCATATTTCATCAAGTATAATGATAAGTGTAGTAGATAAAAACATTAAGGAAAGGGCATGGTTCATTAATATGCCAAAAATTAAACTTGGGGGATTTTTACTAACTGTAAAAGATGTCCAGAGATCAAAAGAGTTCTATGAAAATGTTTTGGAGCAAGAGCTTTTAACTGAATATGGTGGTTGGGCTGAGTTTGTTAATGGCATTAGTCTTGCACCAAGAGATGAGTACATAGAATATACAAGTAAAGAAATTATTCAAACAGGCGGCTCTCCTATTAGTGCGATTGACAAACCAAATAATTTTCAAGTTTACTTTGAGGTTGAAAACTTGCCATATTACGTTGACAAAATCAAAAAGGTAGATGACATCACAATTATCCACGATGTAGTCAGAGCACCGCATGGGCAAGATACTTTTAGGTTTTACGATTTTGATAACCACATAATTGAAGTTTCTGAAAATTTGCAAGATGTTTTTGATAGATTGACTTCAGAGGGTAAATCGTTAGAGGAGATTGCAGAATTGTGGGAAGAAGATATTGAGAATGTCAGAGAACATTTTGTTAATGGCGGCTATATGAGTAGTTGGAACTTGGATAAGTAAAAGGAAAGATACATGGCAGATATTCAAACTATCCCCGCGAAAAACATTGTATATAAAAACAAAAGCCCGGACTCATGGTTCGGGCTGGATTATAATATGAATATATATCGTGGTTGCTCTCATGGATGCATCTATTGTGACAGTAGGAGCGACTGCTATAGAAACACGGACTTTGATACTGTAAAGGTGAAAGAGGATGCCTTGCGGATTATAAGAGATGATTTGCGTCGAAAAGTTAGCAGTGGCGTGGTTGCCTCCGGAGCGATGAGTGATCCATATAATCCTGTGGACCGGGAGCTAAAGCTCACTCGGCACTCTCTTGAACTAATAAATGCATACAACTTCGGTGCGTCACTATGCACCAAGTCGGCACTTGTTGTTCGTGATGCTGATATCCTAAAAGATATATCACGACATTCTCCGGTGATTGTGAATCTTTCCATCACAACAGCTGATGATGAGCTGTGCAGAAAAATTGAGCCAAATGTATCGGTAGCTTCTGAACGCTTTGAGGCGATACGGAAGCTTTCTGACAATGGGATTTTCTGTGGAGTGATGTTAGTGCCTGTACTGCCATTTATTTCTGACACGGATGAGAATATCTTGAATATCGTTCGGATGGCCAAGGATGCAGGTGCAAGGCATGTGTATAGCTACATGGGAATGACATTACGACAGGGCAATAGAGAATATTACTACAAGAATTTAGACAAGTCTTTTCCGGGCATAAAAGAGAAATATGAAAAAAGATATGGTTTCCGATACAATATTCCTTCTCCACGCATAAAGAAACTGTGGCAGATACATGAGGAGGAATGTGAAAAACTAGAGTTGCTCAGTAACATGAAATCCATAATTCGCAGTTACAAAGCCGGATATAAGCGAGAACAGTTGTCTTTGTTTTAAGCCAGTAGAGGCATGATTTTTGTATAGTAATTAGGGACTTTTTGTGTTATATTTTTATGAGAAGTTTTGCTTTGCAATTCTACATCATAAAGATCGTTTCGACTAGCGAACAGGGGTAGCAAATGATACTTAGAAGAGCCACAGTTGATGATATGCCTTACTTTATCGAATCTCGTAAGGTTATACTTGGGCGTGAAGACGACAATAGCATAGATAATATATTAACAGAATATTTTACAAATGCTTTGCGTGACAACATCATGATTGCGTGGGTGGCTGAAGATAACGGCCAAGTAATATCTACGGTCTGCATTATTATTTGTCCTCACGTACCGAACTTTGATAACCTTACCGGAAAAGTCGCGTATCTAACAAATATGCACACAGTTCCAAGCTATCGTGGTCAAGCAATTGCCACAAAGCTGATGAGTGAAGCAATCAATGATATAAAAGAGCAAGGGATTAAGAAAATATTATTAAACTCCACTGACGTGGGGAAACCAATGTACGAAAAGCTCGGATTCATAAAAAATGAATGCTATTATGAGATGATGCTATCGAATGAAACGGTATGATGGTTAAAAAGTGCGATTAGGCGATCCTGAATGTTGAGAGTGATATGTATTGGTGCAAATAGGAGTGTATGTAGATAATGGATGAGAACAAAAAGTTGCTGTTGCAGTTAAGAGAACCTATAGTAACACCAACAAGCGAGATGCTAGAGCATATTTTGGGTGAGAGCAGTTATGGTGCATATATGGCACTTCAAGACGCGTTGCCCGACCTAGAGATAGAGCAAGAGTGGCAATGGTATACGCCATATAAAGCATGGTTTGCAAAAGGACAACATAAGTGGACAACATCGCGAGGGACAAAGAAAGAGAAAACTCTGTATTGGCTCCACTTTTTTGAAGGATACTTCACTATGGCGATTTGGTTCAAAGAGAAAAATCGCATGGAAGTTTTAAAAAATGATGTGAGCGACAAAACTGCACAGTTAATTCTAAATACTGAAACAATGGGCAAACTGCCTACGTTCCCTGTGATGTTTGATGTAGCTACAGGTGAACCCCTTGAAGACATTTTTGCACTACTCGACTGCAAGAAAAAACTAGAGAAATAGAGCAAGCAATGAAATAATGTTTTTTCAAAAACATGGGTACATTTTTCGATTTAAGTTGTCTATATATAGTAAGGGTAATTGTCGAAAAGTAACTTCTTGAACGAGGAAGAACTTTTGCATAATAAAGAGAGGGGTAGATGAATATGGAAACAAATCTTCTACCTAGAAGAATAAAAGAGCTTTGTATACCAAAAGCGATTTTGGAAAACGATAAGCACAGAGCACTTCTGAACCATACTGTCGAGAGGTTTGGTCACGAAGAAAAGCTGGCTATACATTATTGTGCCGTAACAGATGCAACTATTGAGGAAGTTTCAGAGGCAGTCGATTTATCTTATGACCATGTGGCAAGTGCGCTATTATTGTTTGCAGAAAGATTAAAACGCAAAATTTTATTCCTACAAAGCATAACGCCACACGATGAGAAAGATATGATACCGTTGGAAGAAATGCTATTTACTTATGGCAATGCAGATGAGAAAAAACTTATATCACGACAAAGCAGCTAGAACCACTATCGAGAAATCAGAGAGGAGTGCGTTAAAATTTCCACACCAAATAACAACATGGATTTACAAAAGTTAATAGCGGAAATAAAACGTGGTGACGAAGCTGCATTTGCAGAGCTTTATGATAGATGCAAACAACACATCGCATTGTTCTGTCACAAGTTTTCTGATACGAAAGAAGATGCAGAAGAAGTTTTGCAAGATGTTTTCTTGGCTATGCACCAAAATATAAACTCGATTAACCCAAATGCTTTGATGGGATACTTGAGAAAGACTGCGGTACATAAAAGTATAAATAAAAGAAAAGCAAATTTTCGCTCACAAAATTATGTTGTTGCAATGAATGATGATGTGATAGAGGATTATCCGGAACTTAATAGAGACTTTTTGCCGGAACAATACTTAGCAAATAAAGAAAGGCAAGTCGCTCTGCATCATGCACTTGAGTCGTTGCCTGAAATGCAAATGAAGATGATTTATATGTATTATTTTGCAGGTTTTAAGACAAAGGAAATAGCAAAACTGCTTAATGTTACTCAACGTCATGTGATAAAGACTTTGCATATAGCAAGAAATAAGTTAAAAAGCACGTTAGAAAAACTTGATGTCCATGAAGACGAATCAAGCAATAAGGTTGCAAAGCTTCTGCCGTTAGGTATGCTACTGGTAATAGAAGAACAAATTTTTGTTGCCACATATGTTTCAACTGCAGTGGCTCCCTGTTTGGCAACGGCAGCGGCATCGACGGCGGTAACCGCAACAACCTCGACAACCGCCGGATCAACAACGACGGCAGCGGCATCTGTTAGCACAATGGTATATATTGGCATAGCGTGCGTAGTAGTAGCCGGGATTGTAGCAACGATGGTATATTTTGCGACTCAATCGGGTGATGATTATATACCTCCGGAACAACCATACGAGCCCGTTTATGATGAGTATGTGGCTTATGAGCCTGAAGTTACACCAGAGCTTACACCGGAGTCCGCGCCTGAACTTACACCGGAACCAGAGCCAACGCCGGAGCCGGAACCGGAGCCAACGCCGGAACCTACACAGGAACCTGCACCTGTGCCCACCCCCCCGCCTGCTCCGCCGCCTGCACCAGCTCCGGAAGAGCCTGCCCCGGTTGACAGGACACAGCAAATACTTTCAGATTTGAGCTCAGTAGGAAATGCAACGAGCTTGAATACAATTTTAAACAATTATGGGTTTGCGTTTGTACGTCAAATGCAGAGTGCAACAGGTGAAGTGCGCAGACTGTATGTGACAAATGAGGGAAGCGGTGATATTCTAGTTGGTACATCGGTCAATGCAAATGGCACAGGCTGGCGAATGAGATTTCAACATTTTGCAGGCGGAAGTATGCCAACTGATCCCCTGGCACAGTTAAGCTTTATGGATTAGTGTCATAATTGATTTGACAGAGTGAAAAGGGAAGGGTCGTGAATATGCACAACAAAACAAGAACAAAATTGAAGAGTAGGATTATTGCAATTATTGCATTGGTCTTCTTGTTGGCATCACTACTTTCCTTAACGATGTTTGTGACTGCCCAGTATACCGACGGCTACAATGCTGAAACAAATGAAGCAACTGGCGAATATGCTCCAAGCACCGATTCAACTGCTACAGAGCCTGAAACAAGCCCAAGTCAAAGCGATAACGATAATTATGTAAGCAATTCAGACGACAATGCAACACCTGTAGTGTCTGAGACGGAAAACATTGTACGAGAAAATAATGGCAACAATAGTAATGAAAATTATGATGAACCGCTTATCTTAACTATAAGGGTAGTAGATAATCGAGGTATACCACTTTCTTTTGCGACAGTTACAATTTTTGATAATGATCATCACAACAGAATTTTTGATGGAATGACTGATTTGCGCGGTTTGGTCACGATAGAAGTGTATGTGGGTACATATTCAATAACTGTAGCCCATCCGGCTTTTGAAGAATTACAAAATATAATAGTCAACGTTGAGGGTAATCAAACAGATGTTACAGTTATTTTGCGACCAAGAGTGCCGCATCCGAGATTCAATGTAATATTTCTACCCGGCGCAGAAGATGTAACGGAGATGCCGAACAATAGATTGATATACGATGGTCAAACAGTTTTTGATGGAGGCGGTCCGGTAGGAACTCCAAGTCGTGAAAATTATATATTTTTAGGTTGGTTGATGATAGAAGCGACAGGAAATGAGGTGCTTTTGCCGTCAGAAACTGTTGAAGACACCATTGTCATCGGCGACATGACGTTTGTAGCACAATGGGAGCCAACGCATCAGCCATATGAATATAGATATATTAACATCTATTATTATTTGCTAGATGAGAACGGTGAATTATATCGTGATATGGAAAACAACCCGACAGGGCATCAACACATTAGCAGAGTTGACACCATATTTAGTTTAGAATATGTACTCGACAGAAACACACTGGTAGATGGCTATGTGTATACATTTGAGGGTTGGCGTGTATATTTAGGCACAGAACCATATCAAAACTATTTAGCCAATATGGATACGAGTGATTTACATGGTTCGTTTTTAGTGCCGGCACCGTCAGCAAGCGGTCTGGAACCTTATGAAATAATGTACCCAGAACATCTAAATTCTATGATGGTCGGTGAAGTGATAAGTCTTGTAGCTGTGTGGAGTTATGAAACAAAAACAGCGGTACCTGTACTTAACAAGACTCCTGATAGAACAGTAGTGCGAGTAGGCGAAACAATTAATTGGAACTTGCGAAACTTCCACAACGATACAGGTACGGTAGTATCGAACTTCTCGATTATCGAATTGCCGGGAAGAGGGTTAAATTTCACATCTGCGAATCTGCCTGCGTTCGCTAATGGTGTGGGCGTGACATACAGTATTACTTATAGAGTTTATGGAAGTGCCGCATGGCAAACATATCGAACAGGTATAGATGCAAGCCAACCATTCAGCTTTAGTCTTCCGCAACCGGGTGACTTATACTATACCCACATACAGTTCATCTTTGGAAATGTGCCGGCAAACTTCGGCTCCGGTAATGAGATAGTTGTTACATTCTACGTTGGAGAGGGAGCTCCTGACGGTCAACTTGTGAATAATTTCTGGACAATGTGGGATGGACATGGAAGAGTAAACAATGATGGAAGTGGAAATAATGATGGAAGCGGAAGCAACGGCGGAAGCGGAAATAGCGGTGGAAGTGGAGGCAATGACGAAAGCGGAAGCGTTGGCACTGGTGGAGGTGGAAACATTGGCGGAAGTGGTAGCATCGGCGGAAGCGGAAGTAGTGGTGGAGTCGGCAGTGGGGCATTAGTAGCGGCACTGGGTGGAAATGATACTGACACGTTGCCGCAAACAGGCGTCGAAAATAATTCAGCACAATGGCTAATATTACTGGGTGTTTCAATGCTTGTAGCCATGAGCATGATCATATTAATTGAAGAATATAATAAAAAAATAAAAAAATAATAAAAAATTTCAAAAAGCATGGGTACATTTTTCGATTTGAGTTGTCTATATATTATGAGAGCAATTCTTGAAAAGTAAATGGTATTAGGGAAAGCGAGGAGATATAATGTACAAAATTCAAACTTTGGCTATGAGAAATGAAAATAAGCAACCATCTAGACACAGAGAAACATTTACAGTTACCGACGTTAATTCTGATGCTGTCCTTGATTTATTGCGAGAGCTTAAACTATTGAGGGCAGAGGGAGTTCTTTCGATGGATGAGTTTGAAGCGAAAAAAAGACGGTTGTTGGCCATTTAAGCACGGCCTAAAGATAGCAAAAATAAAGCGGACATCTCTTCTTGAGGTGTCCGTTTGGTAAATTTTAGGAATGTAGGCGTTGCCACACAGCATATTATTGAATTGCAGTTATTGACAAATGTCTCCGAATCTGTTAATTTTAATCAGTGAATAAAACATTGCGTTGCTATGGCAATGCTGAAAGGAATAAATAAAACTATGCAAAGAATTTTAACTCTTGACACTCGTGAATTGGCGACAAGTTTAGAGGATGGCGGTTGTGGCGAATGTCAAACCTCATGTCAATCAGCTTGTAAAACTTCTTGCGGTGTTGCAAACCAGCAATGCGAAAATGCAGAAGACAAAGAATAGTAGCGACTAAGTTTGTAAAGTGCTGAGGGCTGTAATTACAGCCCTCCTAGTTTTTCAGTCCACTTATTTTTAAAACAAGAGATCATTGTTCCCGCGCCGAGCGCGGCACTAGATCAAGCGTTTCAACGAAGCGGGAGATTTAACTCACCGCTTGTTGCGTAATATTGTACCCACTGCCTACAAAATGCTTAGAGGCGGGGGAAATCTTAGCGAAGTTATAGATAAGGAAAATGTATGATTCATTGTTATAAACTACATGGCTATAATATCGTACTTGATGTTGCCAGCGGTTCGATTCATAGTGTTGACGATGTTGCCTATGATCTGATATGTGCATACTCTAAGTTAGACAGCCAATGCTCAAAAGAAAGCCGAGCGGCTTTGGTGGAGCAGATAGAGTCTAAGCATGATGTGTCGGAGGCAGATGTTCTTGAGATTATCGCTGATATTGAAATGCTAAAAAGTCAAGGAAAGCTATTTTCTCCTGATATCTATGCTGAAGTTGCGGATTCAAAAAATATATACCCGCTAAGTGCACTTTGTATGAATGTGTCGCACGCTTGCAATATGTCATGTGCGTATTGCTTCGCAGGACGCGGCGAGTATGGCACCGGCAATGCTGACGGCAATGATAAAGCTGATGCAGATGTAAGTGTTGAGCGTGCTTCAAACAAGAATTTAATGAATCTCGAAACCGCAAAGCGTGCAATTGATTTTCTCGTTGAGCAGTCGGGCAACAAATCTAATCTTGATGTTGATTTCTTTGGCGGTGAGCCATTATTGAATTGGCAACTTGTAAAAGATACAGTAAAATATGCCCGCAGTATCGAGAGCACATGTAATAAAAAATTTCGCTTTACTCTTACGACAAACGGATTGCTGATAGATGATGATGTTATCAATTTTGCAAATGATGATATATACAATGTTGTGTTAAGTCTTGACGGGCGTCCGGAAGTAAATGATGCGATGCGGAAAATGCCGAACGGTGACGGAAGCTATGCTAAAATCGTTGACAAATTTGAGAGAATTGTTGAGGCTAGACGTGGTAAAGGCTACTACATGAGGGGTACATTTACTCGCAACAATATGGACTTTGTAAATGATATTATGCACCTTGCGAATCTTGGATATAAAGAGCTCTCCATGGAGCCTGTTGTCACCAAGGCAGACGATCCTCTAGGGTTTACTAAGAGCAACTTGCCGGAGCTGTTTGAGCAATATGAACTTCTTGCATCTGAAATGTTGAGACGAGAGAAAGATGACGAAGGCTTTAATTTTTACCATTATACGTTAGACCTAAGTGGTGGTCCATGTGTGCATAAACGTATTGCGGGTTGTGGTGTCGGCACTGAATATCTTGCGGTGACGCCATCGGGAGAGCTATATCCATGTCATCAATTTGTTGGCAATACAAACTTCGTAATGGGGGATGTATGGAGCGGTTTGACGAACAATGAATTGCGTGATGAGTTTGCTTCGTGTAGCATCTATTCACGAGATGAGTGTCGAGATTGCTGGGCAAGATTCTATTGCAGTGGCGGCTGTGCGGCAAATGCGCATAATGATTCGGGAAGCATAAATGGCGTGAGTGAGTTCTACTGTGAACTTTTCAAGAAGCGTATTGAATGTGCAATAATGATGAATGTTGCTGGTGGTCAGTAAAACCTAAATTTTGCATATATCGCTGGCATATTTTCCACTCGACTTCGTTGTTCGTCGGTTAAATACCAATGGGTATTCGCCCTCCTCTCGCCTCGCCGAGCAAAAAATATACTCAGCCCTATACGCAATTTTAGATTTTACTGACCACTGCAATTTTAGATTTTACTGACCACTGCAATTTTAGATTTTACTGACCACTGCAGTTATTAAAATTTTTCTTGACATCCATTGTGAAATGGTGTAACATTCGTAGAAAAGTGAATAATAATCCAAACCGTTGAAGCGGAGATAAAAACAGTAAGTGCGCGTACAGAGAGTCCGGGAGGCTGAGAGCCGGGTCGAGATGCAGATTGTTAAATGGACCGCAGAGGGCATGGTCAAAGGTGTTTTACACTTAGTATTCCATGACGTGACGCATACGTTAGTTGCGAGGGGTATGTTTGTATCCCGCAGAGAGTACGGGTTTCCCGTAAATCAAGGTGGTACCGCGGATAATTTTCGTCCTTGATAAGGCTATAATGCTTTATCAAGGACTTTTTATTTTGTACTAGCAAGAGTGGCAGTACCGCATTCGATTTTGAGAGGAACGTAAAATAATGTGTAATGCAAGAAACAAATATATAAATTTAAAGCACACGAATGACAATCAGAGAATTATCTTTCGATGGCGGATTTTGCAACTAGTATTATAACCATCGAAAGGAGTAATTAAAAATGTTACAAAAAATAAAAGCACCCTATATAGGAAGCGGCCTGATGGTACTGACAGCAGTTTTTCTTATGGCTACACGTCCCATCGCGGAGCTAGACGATACCGGACACATCATGCTCGGAGCGATAATCATTGCACTTTGCATTTGGATTTTCAAACCATTTAAACTGACTTACGCCATAGGTGGTCTGTTTTTGGCTCTGTTTGGACTAATCGTCGAACTTCCGCCAACAGTCATCTTTTCAGGCTTTACACAAACAGCTCTCTGGACTTTAGTTCCTGCGTTTTTCTTTGGTTACACACTTCAGAAAACCGGGCTTGGACGCAGAATTGCAATGGCAGTTATAAAGGTCTGTCGACCGACATATCTTTCGCTGATTTTTGCATGGGTTCCGATTGGGATAGTGTTGTCTATACTAACCCCGGCAACAACTGTACGTGTGGCAATCATGTTGCCTATTGCTGTTCAGTGTTGCAAACTATTCAATCTGGAAAAAGGATCAAAGGGTAATTCACTGATTATATTGACATCATTTGCCATGGCACTTATTCCGGGATCGGGCTGGCTTACGGGTGTAATCTGGGGTCCGTTCATTCAAGGGCAAATGGCAAATGCTGGCATAGATGTCACATTTGGAGATTGGTTCGGCGTGTTGTTTGTGCCTGTTATGATCGCAACAGTTCTATTGGTCGCAGGTGGCCTATTAATTATGAAGCCTGAGGAAAAACTGTCCGGGGAAGCAATCGAGGCAGTGAAAAAACAAAAGCTCGAAAAGATGGATAGAAATGAAATCATCTCCGCAGCGATATTAGTGCTGGTGTTTGTGCTGTCTCTGACAAGCAGTTTGCACGGTCTCTCCACTGCTATCATTTGTATTGCCGCTATGCTATGCTTTTTCGCATTCGGAGTTTTGGAAACCAAAGATTTCAATTCAGCCGCTAACTGGAATTTGGTAGTCTTTATCGCAATGGCATTTAGTTTAGGCCCAATATTCTATGCAACGGGCATTTCTGAATGGCTGTCAGGCATCGTAGTTCCCGCACTTGCACCAATCGCGAGCAACCCGTGGTTGTTTGTGTTCGCTGTCACAGTTTTTCTGTTTATTTGGAGCTTGGTTGATGTGGCCATGTTTCTTCCGACGATCTCTATTATGGCGCCGATACTTCCCAAAATACAGGAAGCATATCAAATCAGCCCCCTTGTCTGGATAGCAATACTCATACTTGCCGGCAATGCGTTTTTCCTGGCATATCAAAATATGTGGGCTGTCATGAGTCGCTCTATTGCTGAAGATAGAGCATGGAAGAATAAGCATCAGAGCACATACGGACTTATATACTTTGTAGCGTGTCTGTTCGCTCTGGTCGTGGCAATCCCAATGTGGATAAACGCCGGGCTGTTTGGATAAGGTGATATCAAATAGTCTATGAAAAACCAACGTCATTCTGCGCGTAGTCGCAGAATCCAAGAACTTGAAAGGAAAATAACAACATGATAAAAGAAGCAATAATATCCCTGTCGAAGAAGCAGGATTTATCTTATGAGACCGCAGAGGCGGTTATGAACGAAATCATGACAGGTGAAGCTACTCCCGTTCAAATGAGCGCATATTTGACTGCGTTGAGCCTAAAGGGTGAAACGACTGATGAAATTACTGCATCTGCTTTCGGGATGCGATCTCATTGTGTGCGTCTTCTGCATGATGTGGATGCACTGGAAATCGTCGGTACAGGTGGTGATCATGCCAACACGTTTAACATATCTACAACTGCTTCCATCATTACTGCGGCAACAGGTATTCCTGTTGCAAAGCACGGCAATCGAAGCGCATCAAGCAAATGTGGTTCTGCCGATGTGTTAGAAGCTTTGGGTGTTAACATCAACATTCCACCGGAGAAAAGTGCAGAGCTACTTCAAAGCATTGGGATATGCTTTATGTTTGCACAAAACTATCATATTGCAATGAAGTTTGTCGCACCTGTTCGTCGAGAGTTGGGAATCCGCACGGTATTTAATATTATCGGACCGCTCACAAATCCCGCCGGTGCAAAAATGGAGCTGATGGGTGTCTATGATCGGGAATTGGTCGAACCTTTGGCTCAAGTGCTTTGTAATCTGGGTGTAAAAAATGCAATGGTTGTGCATGGCGAAGATGGACTGGATGAAATATCACTATGTGCTCCTACATTTGTTTGTGAGGTAAAAGATGGATGGGTAAGATCGTATACAATCTCTCCTGAACAATTTGGTTTTGAGCGTTGCAATCCTGATGACTTGCAAGGTGGAACAGCTGAAGAAAATGCTGAAATTCTTAAAGCAATATTAAAAGGCGAACCGGGAGCGAAGCGAAATGCAGCAGTGCTCAATGCGGCGGCAGCCATGTTTATCACAGGAAGGCATGAATCAATTGAAGCTGCTGTAAAGGTTGCGAGTGATGTTATCGATAGCGGAAAAGCTAATGATAAGTTGAATGAGTTTATCCGTGCTTCAAAGGGCGGCGAATAACGAAGGTGGTGAGTAGCATGAACATTTTAGAAGAAATTGCAAAACGTACTAGAGAACGTGTTGAAGCACAAAAGTCGGTGTTGTCGTTGGACGAACTTAGGAAAAAGGTTTGCTCTGAATTAGGAAGCACCGAGCAGGACTTCATTTTTGAAAAAGCGTTACGTTCAAATGAGATGACATTCATTTGTGAAATAAAACGAGCGTCACCGTCAAAGGGCTTGATTGCTCCTGATTTCCCATATATAAACATTGCAAAGGACTACGAAGCCGCAGGAGCGGCGGCAATATCTGTCTTGACCGAGCCATATTATTTCAAAGGTGATGACCGATATCTGCGTGAAATTGCGGACACAGTATCGATTCCGTTGTTGCGAAAAGACTTTACCGTTGATGAGTATATGATCTACGAAGCGAAGTTGCTTGGAGCAAGTGCGGTGCTGTTAATTTGCGCTATCTTGAATAAGGAAACAATAGTGAATTATTTGGAGATTGCTCACAGTTTGGGACTTTCTGTTCTTGTAGAAGCCCATACTGAAGATGAAGTTGAAATGGCACTCGCTGCAAATGCCAGAGTGATTGGCATAAACAACAGAAATCTCAAAACATTTGATGTCGATATAACGTTGAGTAATCGGCTTAGAAAAATGGTACCACAGGAAATCAAATTCGTGTCCGAAAGTGGCATCCGCACCGCAGAAGACGTGAATGATCTTCGCAAGAATGGCGTGGATGCTGTACTTGTGGGAGAGACATTGATGCGATCACCAGATAAGAAAGTCGCGTTGGCAGAACTGAGAGGAAAAGCACAATGAGTAAAGTCAAAATATGCGGATTAAGCCGTGTGGAGGATATTGTTGTAGTCAACCGTGTGCTACCGGATTATATCGGATTTGTGTTTGCACCTAGTCGACGCAGAATTGATACAAAAACTGCACAGCAGTTGAAAGCAAAGCTTGATCCACAAATAAAGGCTGTTGGTGTCTTCGTAAATGAGTCTATAAATAATGTTGCGGAGACATATCAAAACGGAATCGTTGACGTAGTGCAGCTTCATGGTGACGAGGACGATGATTATATTAGGCTCCTCAAGGATGTCTGCAACTGTCAAGTAATCAAAGCGGTTGGTGTCGGCGAGGCACTGCCACCTCTCCCGAAAGGTGCTGATTATTTGTTATTTGATACGCTTTCCCAGCAGCGAGGGGGCATCGGCAAAACGTTCGATTGGAGTGTCTTGCATGACTACAATGGACCGCCATATTTTCTAGCAGGCGGATTAAATGCTCATAATGTAGTTGATTCCCTCGAATTGCTTGCTCCATTCGCTGTAGATGTAAGTAGCGGTGTGGAGACCGACGGAGTAAAAGACGCAGAGAAAATCGAAATGTTCGTAACATTAGTAAGGGGAGGAAGAAATGGTTAAAGGAAGATTTGGCGAATTTGGTGGACAATATATTCCAGAAACGTTAATGAACGCACTACATGAGTTAGAGGAAGCGTATAACTACTATAAGAGTGATTCGGCTTTCCAAACGGAGCTGAATGAGCTTATGACCAATTATGCAGGGCGTCCATCGCATTTGTACTATGCTAAGAACTTAACGAAACAACTTGGCGGTGCAAAGATATATTTGAAGCGTGAGGATTTGAATCATACCGGTTCACATAAAATAAACAACGTAATCGGTCAGACGCTACTTGCTAAGTATATGGGTAAGAAGCGTGTTATTGCTGAAACGGGTGCAGGGCAACACGGTGTTGCGACTGCGACTGCTGCAGCGTTGCTGGGACTTGAATGCGAAGTGTTCATGGGGAAAGAAGACACAGAGCGACAAGCATTAAATGTTTATCGTATGCGATTGTTGGGAGCGAAAGTTCATACTGTCACCTCCGGCACTATGACGCTCAAGGACGCAGTGAACGAAACCATGCGCGAGTGGACAAAGCGGATCACAGATACTCACTATGTTCTTGGGTCGGTTGTGGGGCCGCATCCATTTCCTACAATGGTTAGAGATTTCCAAAAAGTGATTGGAGAAGAAGTACGTGAGCAAGTGATGCAGGTTGAAAATCGTTTGCCTGATGCGGTGGTTGCCTGTGTTGGCGGTGGGTCAAATGCAATAGGTGCATTTTATGATTTTATCGACGATGCAAATGTACGTTTAATCGGGTGTGAAGCAGCGGGCAAAGGGCTTGATAGTGACCAACACGCAGCCACGATTACAAGTGGTTCAACCGGTGTGTTTCATGGAATGAAATCAATCTTTTGTCAGGATGAGTTTGGACAAATCGCTCCCGTTCACTCTATATCCGCCGGACTTGATTATCCCGGTATTGGACCGGAACATTCGTGGTTATATAAGTCCGGGCGTGCGGAGTATGTGCCTGTCACCGATGATGAAGCAGTGGAGGCGTTTGAACGTCTATCGCGTACTGAAGGAATCATTCCGGCAATAGAATCGGCTCATGCAGTAGCACACACCCTCAAGTTTGCAAAAGAGATGGATGGAGAGAAAATAATCGTCGTTTGCCTTTCAGGACGTGGTGATAAAGATGTGGCGGCTATTGCGAGATTTAAGGGGGAACTTGTCAATGAATAGAATTAGTCAAGCTTTTGAAAATAAAAAAGCGTTTGTTGTTTATCTTATGGCTGGAGATCCTAATCTCCAGGCTTCAGCGGAGCAAATTCTGAATGCTCAAGAAGCCGGTGCAGACATGATTGAGATTGGCATTCCCTTTTCTGACCCGGTTGCTGAAGGGGAAGTGATTGAAGCGGCAAGCGAGCGAGCTATTGCTGCGGGGACAAGATTGGATGGCGTGTTTGAGATGGTGGCATCTATAAAAGATCAAATGCGGATTCCGATGGTCTTTATGACTTACTTAAACCCTGTGTTTGTGTATGGATATGATCGCTTTTTTGCCAAATGTGTGGAGATTGGGATATGCGGTGTGATAATTCCTGATCTACCATTCGAGGAACAGGACGAAGCGAAATCAGTAGCAAAAAAGCATGATGTTGAAATCATCACGCTTGTAGCCCCTACATCAGAAAAGCGGATTGCTCAAATTGCTGGTAGCGCTGAGGGATTTATTTATCTTGTGTCATCAATGGGTGTCACCGGTGTACGAAGTGAGATCACAACAGATTTGTCGGCAATTGTTTCTGAAATAAGAAAACATACCAACATTCCGATTGCAGTTGGCTTCGGCATTTCAACGCCGGAGCAAGTAAAAGAATACTCTGCCATCGCCGACGGCGTAATCGTTGGAAGTGCTATCGTTCGCATAATCGGACAACATGGCGAGAGTGCAAAGCAAGAAGTGTATGAATTTATACGGGGAATGAAGTGCTAATTTTGTTCGCTTATACAACTTTGCCATTCTTTATAACCGTGTCAACTAGATTGCTTCCGAAGCGATAGAAGATATAGTCCAAATCACAGGCATCCCAGATAACGATGTCAGCTTGCTTTCCGACTTCGATACTGCCACATGAGTCTGCACGATTTATTGCGGCAGCACCATTTAATGTGACTGCCGTGAGCACTTCGGCAGGAGTCATTTTGTATTTTAGGCACGCGAGGTTCATTGCGAGTTGAATGTTTAAGCTTGGACTTGAGCCGGGGTTGAAGTCAGTGGCAACAGCAACAGGGACATTTTCCTTTATCATATCACGTGCTCTTGCATAGGGTTTGTCGAGATAAAATGACGTTGCGGGCAGTAATACAGCAACTGTGCCCTTCTCGGATAGCGCCCGTATGCCCTCATCAGAAGCTTGTATCAGATGCTCTGCCGATATGGCTCCAAGCCTTGCGGCTGTTTCGGCGCCGCCTATGGGGTTGATTTCATCTGCGTGCATTTTGGGAGTCATGCCGTGCTTTTTTGCTTCCGTCAAAATACGGAAGCTTTCTTCGGGAGTGAATACGGAGCTTTCGCAAAATACATCACAGAACTCCGCAAGCTTTTCCTTAGCCACAGCGGGGATCATTTCGTTTATTATCGAATCGATGTATCCGTTACGATTGTCCGCATACTCATGTGGTATGGCATGTGCCCCCATGAATGTTGAAATAATGTCTATGGGTTGATTGTTGTTAAGAGTTTTCGCAATACGTAATTGTTTGAGCTCTTCTTTTGTGGATAGACCATAGCCGCTCTTTGCTTCGCAAGTTGTTGTGCCAAAGCGGAGCATTTCGGCAAGAAGCTTTCTGCCTTTATTAAATAGGTCGGCTTCACTTGTGGTGCGGGTGTACTCAACTGTGTTGAGAATTCCTCCACCACCCTTTAGTATGTCTAAGTAGGGGACACCGGCGAGCTTAAGGGGAAGTTCTTTTTGTCGCCATCCGCCGAAGACTAGGTGGGTATGTGAGTCCACAAGGCCAGGGGTAACAAGCTTTCCTTTGCAGTCGATAACCTTCGTTGCATTATCTACACTATCACTGCCGATATCGTCACCAGAGCCGACGAATGTAATTTTTCCATCTTTGATTCCAATGGTAGCGTTTTCGATTGTCGAAATCTGTCCTTGTGCATGACCTTTCTGTGCTGAACGACCAATAGGTGTCGCAAGAGTTCCAATGTTTGTGAGTAGTAAGTCCATGATTATACTCCATCCTTGTTTAGCTTATGTTAGTGTGATATTGTATTTACGTAATTTGCAATGGTAGTGTCAAGTGATCTATGTAAAAACTATCGTCATTCTGCACGAAGTTGCAGAATCCAGTAAGTACAGATGGATTAGATTCTGCGACTACGCGCAGAATGACTTGAGAACTTGAGAACTAGGAGGAGGTATAGTAGTGAAGCAAAGTCCGCATGAGATACTTGCAAATAAAGACAATTTGATATGCACATGCCCCGATCTCGATTGTGAGTGGCATGGAAACTGCAAGGACTGTATGGTACTTCATAGATACCATGCCACAATTCCCAATTGTTTAGAAATCGAAATTGAAAACAAAAAAGGGATCGATGTTGAATATATAAATAAGCGAGCAGAATAAGTCTGTAGCACAGGAGATCTGATCCCTTGTGCTCAAGTTCGGGACGACGGGTTTTGATTCAACGCTCGTTCGACGGCACTGTCAACCAGATCATCAGTTGGAATCATGGGTAGTGTGATGTGTCCTTTGCCTTGGTGCTTGACATTATAATCCCTGCTGACTTCGATTGCATTCTCGTTTCTTGCCCAACTGCGGCGGGCGACTCCGCCCATTACATCCCACATCATGGCGCACTCAATTATTTCAGCGGCACGATCACTTCCGTCCAGTACCATGCCGAAGCCGCCGTTGATGGCCTTTCCGATGCCGACACCGCCGCCATTGTGTAGTGCAACTAAGCTCATGCCTCTTGCGGCATTGCCGGCAAAGCATTGAGTCGCCATGTCTGCCATGACGTTTGAGCCGTCACGGATATTTGCAGTTTCTCTAAACGGTGAGTCTGTTCCCGAAACATCATGATGGTCACGACCTAGCATTATTGGGCCTTTCAGCTCGCCATTTTTGACCATTTCATTGAACTTTAATGCAATACGTGTGCGCCCTTCTGCGTCTTGATATAGTATGCGAGCTTGTGTTCCGACAACGAGCTTGTTCTTTTCTGCATCACGAATCCAAATCCAGTTGTCCCGATCCTGACCACGACGGTTGGGGTCGATACAGTCCATTGCGGCTTTGTCTGTTTTTCTTAAATCATCGGGGTCACCGCTTAGACACACCCAGCGAAATGGTCCGTAACCATAGTCGAAGAGTTCGGGACCCATAATATCCTCAACGTAGGATGGATAAATGAAGCCGTCTTTTTCATCAATTCCATTTTTTGAAATTTCCTTTACGCCTGCATCGTAGACTGCCTTCAAAAAGCTGTTGCCATAATCAAAGAAGTAGCTACCCGATTCGGTCAATGCTTTAATTAATTCATAGTGACGTTTCAGCGTTTTCTCTACCTCTGCCTTGAACCCTTCAGGGTCGGTGGAAAGCATTTCTGTACGCTCTTCAAATGTCATGTCTTGTGGACAATAGCCACCATTATATGCATTATGGCAAGATGTTTGGTCGCTAAGTAGCGGTATGTGAATATTGTGCTGTACAGCATATTCTAGCAGATCAACTATGTTTCCGTGATATGCGATTGAAATAGACTTTTTGTCATCAATGTACTTTTCTGCTGTGTCAAAGACCTCTCTAAGATCATCAGACACCATGCCAACCCAACCTTGCTGATGTCGGGTCTCTATCCGTGACAAATCGACCTCGGCGATGATTCCGACTCCACCTGATATTTCTATTGCCTTGGGTTGTGCTCCGCTCATTCCACCGAGTCCACTGGTGACAAAGAGCACACCTGCAAGATCGTCGTCTTGGGAGATGCCGAGCTGCTGTCTGCCTGCGTTCATGATTGTATTGTATGTCCCGTGTACTATGCCTTGCGGGCCAATGTACATCCATCCGCCTGCGGTCATTTGTCCGTAATTTGCGACGCCCATTTCTTCGGCGATTTCCCAATCGTCCGGATTGTCGAACATTCCAACCATCAAGGCGTTTGTGATTATAACACGAGGTGCTTCGGGACGAGAGGGGAATAGCCCCAACGGATGACCCGATTCAATGACCAGGGTTTGGTCCTGTGTCATGACTTCGAGATATTTCTTCACCAGTCGATATTGCATCCAGTTTTGAAAGACTCTTCCGGTTTCGCCATAGGTTACAAGCTCATATGGATAAAGCGCAGTTTCAAAGTCCAGATTGTTGTCAATCATAACTTGGAACGCTTTGCCCTCGACACATACTCCTGTATATTCGTCTATGGGCTTGCCATAAATACGCTCCGTCGGGCGGTAACGGTAGCCATAAATGCGTCCGTATGTGACAAGCTCTTGCATAAACTCATCAGCCACCAACTCGTGATGCTCAACAGGGATATATCGCAGTGCATTCTTCAGAGCAGTTTTGGTCTGCTCCTTACTGAGCCTGAACCCTCGACTTGGCGCACGACGGACTCCATCAGCGAATTTTGGGTATTCAGGGAAAGTATCATCAAGCTTCACTTGCGTGGCATCGTAATTACCGGTTCGTTTGGTATCCATACTTTCACAACCTTTAATCGTAATTTATTTTGACATAGTATTAGTAGAGTAAGTGCAATTTAGTATAAGATATTATAACAAAGCGCATATGCTAAATCAATAAATATGCTAGATATGCATCAGTTATTACATTGAGTTTAATAATGTTTCATTATGTGCTCGAGAACACCTGTGCTTTGTCGACATTAAACAGAAAATATATTGACATCAAGAATTTTTGCATAGTATAATGCAATGAAGTGAAAAAACTTCACACAATAGAAAAATTTATTGAAAGAAAGGGTAAATTATGAAGAAGAGAACCAGCAAGTTATTAAGTTCAATTTTAGCATTGGTACTGGTATTGGCACTGGTTGCAGGATGTGCTCAAGACGGTGCAGACGGGCAGCCTGTTGAGTTGCCGGCAGACGCAGACACCTCGACTGTTGAGGGTTGGGGCGCAGCAATGACAGAAATGTTAGGTGGAACAGAAATCACTGTTGCAATGGCAACACATCCAGGAACTGAAGCCATGCAACAAGCAATGGTTGATGACTTTACAGCACTAACAGGAATCGAAGTAAACTGGGTTGTAATCAACGAAGTTCAATTGAATACTGATATTCTTCTGGACTTTGCAGGCGGTGCAGGACAGTATGATGTTCTCATGGTAGACGGCTTCTGGATTGGCGATTTTGCATCAAGAGGTCTACTAGCTCCGCTGACTCCTTTCATTGATGACGCTGACAGAACACCTGTATGGTACGACTTTGAAGACATCATTGCGGCATACCGCTATGGAATCAGCTCTTTCGGTGGCGAGCAACTAACAGTGCCGATGGCTGGTGAAACAAGATTCGTCGCATACAGAACTGACCTGTTTGAAGAGCATGGCAAGAGCCCGCCAACAACTATGGATGAGTTTCTTGAGTTGGCTCAATTCTTCAATAATATAGAAGATGACTTGTTTGGTGTATCAATGCGTGCATCACTCGGAGTTCATGCCGCTTCAGGTTGGATGACAGTTATGTACAACTTCTCAGACGGATTCATTAACCAACAAACGTTGGAGCCAACAATGACTGATCCGGGAACAGTACAATCACTTCAATTCTTTGTAGACCTACTACAAAACGCACCACCTGACGTTGGAACATTTACTCATGAGGAAGCTCTAGGAACATTCCTTGAAGGAAGAAGTGCAATGTGGCTGGATGCGACAGCATTGGCCAGCAGAATCATTGATCCAGAGCAATCAAGAATATATGACAGAGTAGGATTTGTTCCAACTCCAACCGGTCCTACAGGACTAGATGCAGCTGCGTTGGCAGGATGGGGCTTAGGTATTGGTGTAAACTCTCCGAGACAAGATGCAGCTTGGGCATTTATCGTTTATATGACCGGCGCACCACAAGCGAGAGTTTATGTTGAAAATGGTGGAACACCTGTACGTGCATCGATCTATAGTGATCCTGACATGATTGCACGTGACCCATCATTCCCTGTACAACTTGAATCATTTGATCGTGCGCAAGCATTGGTAGATCGCGGAGTTTCCTGGCTACCACCAACAGAGAGACTGGGTCCGATGCTTGATATCATTGGCGAATTTGCAAATATGGCCATCGTTGGGCAAATAACTGTAGAAGAGGCCATAGAAAGATCACAGGCAGCTCTGATAGAGCTTGATCTTCCTTCGGAACTCGAATCAGATTAGTAAATATTAGCAAACAATAGAATCACCCTGCAGGAGCTAGTTCCTGCAGGGTGGGTTCCCAAAAGGGAGGTTACAACGATGAAAAAAAGCACGAAAACAAAGCCGGTGACTCTCTATTCAAGGCGGCGTTCGTATGCCCCACTTGTTTATCCAACATTTTTTACCATGGTGCTAATTGTTATTTTTCCGGCAATATTTCTATATGTTATCAGCATGACTGACTACGAACTGGGACGCCCGTGGTCTCAAGTGAACTTCGTAGGTTTTGAGAATTATATTCGCCTCTTTTCTGGTGGTGATGCAACCTTTTGGCATTCTATCAGGATAAGCCTTTGGTTTATGTTTCTAGCCACATCGATTCAACTACTTCTTGGTTACTTTATAGCTACACTTCTCAACCGGGAATTCAAGTTGAAGCCCCTTGTTTTTGCGTGTCTAATTGTTCCAATTACTATTATGCCCAGTATTGCGGCACAGATTTGGAAATTGATGTTGGACTCGGAGCGTGGAATTCTTAACTACTTTTTATCTTTCTTCGGTGTCAGCGTACCATGGCTTTCATTTGGTTATGCATTTTGGTCGGTACTGATGGTGGATGTTTGGCAGTGGACTCCATTTATGGCATTGATTATTTACGCAGGCTTACGTTCGCTACCATCGGAGCCATACGAGTCTGCGGTGATTGACGGTGCCGGACGATTCCAGCTATTAAGATATATTACGTTACCTCTACTTAAACCGTTGCTTTTACTTGCGGTTATCTTGCGAAGCATTGACGCATTGAGATTGTTTGACTTGCCGTTTGTTCTGACCTTGGGCGGGCCCGGCAATGAAACACAATTCATGAGTATGCGTGTATTCAGATTGGGCTTTAGCTTGACGAACTTTATCGGACGCGCTGCAGCAATGGCTGTAATTCTGATGATTTTCACGACGGTCATAAGTCGAATTTTGATACGTCAGCAACGTAAGGGGAGGGATTAATTATGCATACAAACTTAAATCGTCGCGGATTTGTAGGCAGGATGCGTTCTGTTTTTGTAGCATCAGCTATTACAGTGGTGTGCATAGTGGCGGTCTTCCCGCTGTTTTGGATGGTATCTCTTAGCTTACGCGATACTGCTTATGCGGGTAATCCATCATTCTATGCATGGTTTGCGAACATGGGATTTCAAAGTTATATTGATTTGTTCAGGACTCGTAATATCCAGAACTTCTTAATCAATAGTATGATAATTTCGTTGGTTACCACATTTATATCGCTGATTTTAGGAAGTTTAACAGCGTACGGTATGGCACGCTACAACTTCAAACGCAGAGAGGATATGGCATTCTTCTTGCTCTCTATGCGTATGATTCCGGCAATTGCCGCAGTTATTCCGTTCTTTGTAATCTCAACATTTGTTGGGATACTGGACACGCACCTAGTGCTAATCATTGCTTATATGTCATTCAATGTTCCATTTACTGTTTGGATGATGCGTGGATTTTTCGAAGAAATCCCGAGAGAAATTGAAGAAGCTGCGATGACAGACGGCTGTACACCTTTGGGTGCTATGGTTAGAATTATGCTACCGCTGGCCACACCGGGACTGATTGCTACAGCTATTTTCTGTATTATCAATTCATGGAATGAGCTTGTGTTTGCGTTGTTCTTAACGACTGTAAATTCACGAACGCTTCCAACTACTGTGCAAATGTTTATGGGTATTCAAGGCATACAGTGGAACGAAATGGCAGCTGTTGGTGTACTGGCGACCGGACCTATACTACTGTTTGCTATGCTTGTACAGAAGTATATGGTGCGTGGTCTGACATTTGGATCAGTAAAAGGATAATTGCGTATATTACAATCTAATGATTTTGAAAGGTGACGATATAATGGGTATTGAAAAAGTAAAAATGGGCATCATTGGAGCAGGCATTTGGGGTGAGCGTCATGCATCGATTTTCAACAGTCATCCTATGGTTGAGATAACTGCGATATGTGACTTGGATGCATCACGTGCACAAGCTGTAGCTTCAAAATACGGAATCAAAGATGTATACACCGATTTCAACGAGATGGCGAAAAAGTGTAATTGTGATGCTGTGAGCATTGCGACACCGGATCATCTTCATGCTGCGGCTTCTATTGCAATGGCGAACGCCAAAAAACACATTTTGATCGAGAAGCCTTTGGCGACAACACGAGAAGATGTGTTTGAGATGGTGGAAACGATCGAGAGAAATAATGTCCGTGCAATGGTGGATCTACACAATAGATGGAGTCCGCCGTTCCATACAGCCAAACAAGCATTGGATGCCGGTCAAATCGGCAAGCCATACACCGGATACTTCCGCCTTAATGATAACAAATGGGTTGCAACAGACATGTTGTCGTGGACTGCGAGTTCTTCAATCCTTTGGTTCCTGGGCAGTCATAGCTTGGATACCCTTTCATGGATGTTCGGCAGCTATGTCGAAAGAGTCTACTGCGTTGCTAGGGAAGGACTTATGAAAGAGCTTGGCGTTGATGTGACAGACACTTATTTGACTACGTTAGAGTTTCAAAATGGTTGTGTAGCACAGATGGAAAATGCATGGATTACTCCTAATGGGAATCCATGTCTGAACGACATTAAGTTCACATTAATGGGTACAGAGGGGATGGTCAATATTGATGGATCAACCCATAATCTAATCCAACTGACTACTGAAGAAAAGGTCAGCACACCGGATATAATTGTGCAACATTATGTTGAAGGCGTGCCAAAGGGATTTGCATTTGAAAGTATTCGTTCATTTGTTGATCGCCTGATTGATGACAAACCGTTCCTTGTCAGCCTGGAAGATGCAGCGAAAACATCGTTGGCGTTGTTGGCGGTCATGGAGTCGGCAGAGACACGTATGCCTGTTAAGGTTGAATATTAATCAGTTGAAGTTTAATTGAGCCAATCCGCTTTCCGTTGGATAAACAACTACGGAAAGCGGATATTTATTTTTCGAAGAGCTCATTGATTATTTGAAGTTTTTTGGGTATAATTTAAGACATGCTTTTGAGATGCAAACACCGAGAGGAATGGTAGTTTATATGCTTATAATTGGAGACTCCCCGCTAACTATTGAGGATGTAGTGCGCGTCGCACGCAAACGCGAAAATGTTAAACTTTCCGATGCGGCTGTCAATCGTATGGAAAAGAGCCGGACATGGGTAGACAAGGTGCTGGACTCAGAAAAGCCTGTTTATGGAATCAACACGGGTTTTGGCGAGTTAAGTAACATACTCATCCCTCGCGAGAGATGGAAAAATTTGCAGAGAAACCTTATTTTAAGCCACTGTACGGGTGTTGGAGAGCGTTTTTCGGAAGATGTGTGTAGGGCGATTATGCTCCTTCGAGCCAATTCTTTAATTCAAGGTTATTCCGGCATACGTGTTGAAACTGTTGAGCGGCTGATTATGCTACTAAATGAGAACATCTATCCCGTTATACCATGTAAAGGCTCCGTTGGCTCTAGCGGTGATTTGGCTCCACTTTCGCATATGGCGGCTGTGCTTTTGGGCGAGGGTATGGTTGTCTCGGATGGTAAGGAAGTGCCGAGTGCACCGGTGTTAGATGTAGCCGGAATTACCCCTATTGAGCTGGAAGCAAAAGAGGGGCTGGCACTAATCAACGGAACGCAGGCTATGACAGCGGTTGCAGCACTTACTCTTTATGATGCGTGTAACTTAATGAAGACGGCAGATATTGCTGCGGCGTTGTCCCTTGAGGCCCTCACCGGGACGCGTACAGCCTTTGATCTGCGTATTGGTATGATTCGCCCGCATAAAGGACATAACGAAACTGCGAATAATATATTGGCCTTGACTGAAGGCAGTAAAATAGTGGAGTACCATGCTGATTGCGAGAAAGTACAAGATGCGTACTCGCTACGCTGTGTGTCACAGGTTCATGGTGCGTCGAAAAAGGCTTTGCAGCATATTGTTGATACAGTAAATGTCGAGATGAATTCAGTAACAGATAATCCGATTGTTATGGCGGACACCGGAGAAATTATCTCCGGCGGCAATTTTCATGGTCAGCCTGTTGCGCTTGTTATGGATTATCTGAAAATTGCACTTGCTGAACTTGGCAATATTTCCGAGCGTCGCACAAGTCGCCTTGTGGATAACAAGCTAAGTGATTTGCCTGCGTTCTTGACTGCGTATCCGGGCGTGAATTCAGGCTTTATGATTTTGCAATACACAGCAGCGTCACTTGTTAGTGAAAATAAAGTGCTGGCACACCCGGCTTCAGTTGACTCAATTCCTACGTCTGCCAACCAAGAGGATCATGTTAGCATGGGAACCATTGCTGCAAGGCAAGCACAAGAGGTGCTTGAAAATGTGCAGTATGTACTGGCGATTGAGATTTTGGCAGCAGCACAGGGTATAGATTTTCAAAGTGATAAGCAGCCCGGGAAAGGAACAGCTGCAGCCCACAAAGTTGTGCGGTCAATTGTTACGCACTTAGATGACGACCGTGTGTTGTCGCCTGATATATTGGCAATTCGTGATGCGATACGTGATGAGTCGATTCTTAGTGCTGTTGAGGATGTAACAGGCGAGTTACTGTTATAGCAGTGCCCGCTACGGGCTAGATAGACATTAACATGTTAACATGAATAAATAGAACGGAGATATTTTTATGCCAAAGATTGTTGAGTGTATTCCGAATTTTAGTGAGGGTCGTGATGCAGGGCGTGTTGAAGAACTTGTCAAGATTGCAAAGAGCAACCCTGGTGTCACATTGCTTGACTACTCGTCTGATGCCAGCCATAATCGCAGTGTATTTACTCTGGTAGGAGATCCTGAGGGCATTGCAGAAGTGGCATTTCAGTTATGCAAAAAGGCTTCGGAAGTGATAGATATGACAAAGCAAACCGGTGAGCATCCAAGGATGGGAGCGACTGATGTAATTCCGTTTGTCCCGATTCGCGGGGTTACTGTCGAAGAATGTGTTGAGATATCAACGCAGGTGGCAAAGCGTGTGTGGGAAGAGCTTGCGATACCAAGCTTCTTATACGAACACTCTGCGGCGAGTCCCGGACGGCAGAATCTAGCCGCTGTTCGCAAAGGTCAATTTGAGGGGATGCCGGAAAAGTTATTGCTTGACGAGTGGGCACCGGACTTTGGTGAACGCAAAATACACCCGACAGCAGGCATCACGGCAATTGGAGCACGTCCTCCACTCATCGCATATAATATAAATCTTGACACAGCGGATTTGGAAATAGCAAATGCAATAGCAAAGGCCATACGCGGGAGTTCCGGTGGTTTCAAGTATTGCAAAGCCATAGGAATTATGCTTGAAGATAGAAACATTGCTCAAGTCTCTATGAACATGGTAAACTGCGAAGGAACTCCATTGTACAGAGTGTTTGAGGCTGTAAAGTCTGAAGCTAAGCGGTGGGGTGTTAATGTGTTAGGCAGTGAGTTAATTGGTCTTGCTCATTCGAAAGCACTTATTGATTGTGCAGAGTATTATCTGCAAATTGAAAACTTTGATTATGATACACAAGTGTTGGAAAACCATTTGATTTGATGAATTTGGAGACAGTTGAAAAGAGGGAAGAAGTTTGAATGAATTCAAACTCATTTTAATGCGTGAGCGATTCTCGCTTACGCGAAGCCATCGCTCATACGCACATTTTTATGACCATTTATGGTTATTTTGTGCCTGAGCAAAGCGAAAGGAATGATCATAAAAATGAGATTAGTTGACAAATCGATAAGAGAGTTTAGCGAAGTGCTTGCTTCAGTCACACCGGCTCCGGGTGGAGGCTCTACTGCGGCACTGGGTGGGGCACTGGGTGCAGCCCTAATTGGCATGGTTGCCGAGTTGACGGATGGACACAAAACATTTGACAAAGGCGGTCCGCTAATTAAGTATGCAATTGAGCGTGCTGATGAACTGCGTACTAGAATGATTGATATTGTTGATCGTGATACGGAGGCGTTCAACATGGTTTCTGCAGTGTTTGCTATGCCGAAAAACACGGAGGATGAAAAAGTAGCTCGCAAATCTGCCATGCAAGATGCACTCAAAGCTTGCACATTGACACCATTTGAGCTGATGGAGTGTACATATTCAGCTGTTGAGCTGGCGGATGAGATGATTGGGAATTATAACACAAATGCGGCAAGTGACTTGGGTGTTGCTGTGCTTAATCTCAAAGCTGCAGCACAGGGTGCATGGCTGAATATACTTATAAATCTGGAAGGCATCAACGATGAGATATTTTGTGCAAAATATTTGATTGCAGGTAGCGAGCTTCTTCAAGCCGTCTGTGAGCTGGCAGAGGATATTTATGCCGATATACTGCAAGGGTTAGTGCCGAAGAATTGATAATAATGTCTGCAATTTCAAGAATTTCTCAACTGCTGCTCTATATCCATTGCACCATGTATAATTCGATGTAATATCACAAATTTGTGATGCTCATCAATATGATAGAAAAGGCGATATCCATACACTAAAGGGACACTCCGAAAATATGGATCATCGTCAAACTCTTGATACATATATGGATTATCTTTAATTAACCCTATTTTATAGCTATAGTCATCAAAATACTTATCTGCTGCATTTGGACTTAGGGCATACAGATAAGAGTCAGCTTCAAGTGCACTCGAATCGAAAGACTTTAATCTCTTAGTCTTGTAATGCATCTTGTCTGCCTTTTCTGCGTTGCTCCCATTTGTGCATAAAATCATCGTGTCCATCAATAATATTACCAGGATTCAGCGCCTCTTCTTTTGACTCAGCGAGTTCTCTTAACACAAACGCTTTGTACTTCGCCTTTTCATCTGCTTCTATAATGAACGGTATTGCACCTTTAGCAACTGTCTGTGTTACAAACATTTGTAAAGCAGTAGACATATTTAAACCCATACCATTATATATAACTTCTGCTTGTTTTTTA